>Ga0209815_1001942_pt1 | contig 13021 bp, 12 predicted proteins | sample CoawatmetaG00DNA_FD_187507 | JGI IMG/M metagenome (GOLD analysis project Ga0209815, IMG submission 187507) | Marine microbial communities from the West Antarctic Peninsula - Coastal water metaG002-DNA (SPAdes) (version 2) | ecosystem: Environmental > Aquatic > Marine > Coastal ...
GTTATCCTGTATTTGGGGCGTCATTTCCTCTTCGATTCTAGACCCCCTCCAAGACCCTTGTTCCGGCGAGCCTGTGATTCCAGCATCTACTATCTTTTTCTGGTGCGTAGGGAACACAGTGCTTCTGGGATAAAGGACATCCATACCCCCCATATATTTTTCCCCCGGCAAAACAGCCCCATAGGTGTCATGGGCCACACCTGAAACATCTGTACGCAATGCGCCTTCTTTCATTTTTGTTACATTGTATCCCATCATAGGGTCTTTTAGTTGAGGAAGCCACCTAACGCTATCCCTGGAAACGGCAGCACGGTTCGCTCCAATATCTGGGAACCCAGCTTTCAGCCACCGACTTTGATCCATTTTTTTCAGTATAGCCCCGCGCCACTTTCCGGGGATGCCCCTCATCCACTTCTCAAGGTCTGGCGCGTCTATGCCTGGGAACGTCTTAGCAAACTTTTCGGGGATCACCGTCTTAGCTGCTGTATTAAAGGCTTTTATGTCTTTCTTTGCGATATTACTTGTACGCATTTGCTCAGACATTAGCGAGTTCATCATGTTGTTGAAGTTCATGCTATCAGGCCCCATAGGGGTAGTAATTGCATACTTATCCTTCCCTATGTTTGACTTTGCCACATTCTCAAGATTTGCTAGATTCCCATGCAGAGATGCCCAGACAGGGTTTTCATGTAATTGCATAAAACCTGAACCGCCGTCTTTTATGGTGTTGGTCGGCCCTGCGATTGTATTGAGGATTTTCTTTATCCCTGACCCGTCACCGCCCGCTGGCGTCATTATTGATCCTACGGGGATGTCCTCTGGAGTTATGGCGTTTCTCTGTTGATACATGGATGCGTCTACATCAGCAAGTTTCAGCGCGTCTTCCATTGCCTGGACATCTTCTGGGGATTTCGTCGGCCCTGTTGCCCGCCAAGGAACGTCCATGTTTCTACCTGTCTCTGCCGCTTCTTGAAAATATTCATCCCGCGTTTTATACCCGAAAGTCTTAGCTTGTGCGCCAGCTATATCTGCCTTCTCTTGGTCGGTAAGGTATCTTGGCCCAGCCGACATACTCGGCCCGCCGCCCCCCATCCTCACAATCAATTCATTCTCAGGAACGTCTAAAGTATCCCAAGGCGGTGTTGCTCTGCGTTGTTCCGGCGTGTAATCCATGCGGGTTTGTACGTTACGGGCTTCGGCCTCCCCTGCTAGGCGTTGATAGAGTTCAAAGTCTGTGCGCTGGTCATGCGCTTTTCTGAGCTTGTCTATATCTCGCATCTTAGTAGCGGCAGGTTGCAATTTCTCCATTTTACGACCCGCCTTTAGCGCAGCAGCCTTTGCTTGCTTCCTGTCACCCATAACTGAATTGAATTTATTTATTTGGCTGCTAGTTAAAGACCCGTTCATTTCTTCAAGGTGTTTATTCCTTAAAAACGCGGCAGCACCTCTAACCCACTCATCTCTTGCGGGGCCTGCCTTTTTAGGCTGTATTCCAATCGTGTCTCTGATTTCTGTAGACCATCTATACCAATCCATCGTATTAGTGACCATCGAAGGCTTCGGGTTTGCTGCCTTAGAAAGTTCGTCTAATTTAGTGTAATAATCAGCCTGCATAAACGCGGCTCTATCTTCTTTGTGGCTGTCGTATTCCTTCTTGTCCCGGTAATGCACCCCAGCGCGACGGTGATAATCAAGGGTAACGCTGTCCCGCGCTGTCTCAGGATTGCCCCCGCGAGAAAAGTTTTCAGTTTCTTGCGTGGCGTGTTGGAACTCATGGTTTGCCACACTCCTACGCTCTGCATTATCACTGCCCTTCGCTACGACAGTCTTGAATGATGGGTCATACTCCCCGCCTATTGGCCCCCTCGATATGCTTTGCTGGGTTGCATCCCACATATCAGGGTATGCCCCCTGCAACTCATCATGCTGCAACCGCTGATACCCCTTCGGCGCGCCCGCAGGAGTTTCAAGGAATGACGCACTATCATCAATCTCAAACTTCCATTGCCCATCAACGTCTTTATACCAACCTGTCTCTTTCCAGACCTGGCCTCGGTCGGTACCCTTCGCCGTTAGCTCTTGGGCTTGCTGTAGGGCTGCTTGATCCGCTGTCTTGGCAGACCTGCCGCCAAACATACGCAAGGCACCTTTAGGCACCTCTGAGAAGGCACCTAACCCAGCCATATCTGCAACAAGTTCCAAATTAGCCTTATTATACTGGTCAGTCGCTTCCGGTGGTGCCGTGCCACTCATAACCGTTGGGCCAAGAGACAGGCTTGTGTCAATGGCTTTCTTATAACTATCGCCAACCGCCTTCAGACCGCTTTCCAGCTTTCCAGGCACATCGGCGTGAAGAAGCTGCAATAGTGAACCTATAGGGCTGTCAACCATTGCTTGCATGGCACTAGTCTTTATTTCAGGTTTAGCCGTTGAACTGCCCCTTGGCCCCATACCAGACAAGCTCTGTCTATACGGCTTTACCGTGGCAGCTTTTTCCATGCCTAATATCTGCTCTATAAAGCCCACTTAAAAATCGCCTCCATAAGATGCCCGACTAGCTTTAGGCGTTCCGTCAAAGTGCCGCGAGTTCTGCCCAAAGATGTCGGCAACAATAGCCACATTTGCTGAAGCTGTTTCATTTCCAACTAAAATATCAAAGTAATCTAGAAAACTCCTGTACGCCGATTGAAATGGCTGACCTTCGGCTGCAAGCCATTCATAAACTGCGTATCTGATAATTAGTTCTTCATCTATTAATGGTTTATCAGTATCTATTGTAAATGCTGCTTTCTCGCTACCACCTGCTGCGACTTCGCACCAATTCTTTTTAATATATTCAAATGCTACGGTCACACCGCTAGTTATTGCGGGTGCAGTTAACACAGCCCCGCCTCTAAATATAAATTTTTTGTTTTGACTAGAAAACGTTTGAATTTTTAATCCGTTCCACTCAACTGGGCTGATCGGCCCAGAAATAAGATTGTTGCTACTTCTATCCCACATTGTCTCAGGGACAAATCGACCAAAGTTTGACGGCATAGCACTAGCTGCAATTAAAGTTTCAACGCCTGGAGCCGTAACCAACTTTTCTACTCGTAGAATATTCCAAGGATATGACAAAGTAAGTTTCTGACCACACTTGTTAATGACTCTCAGCATATTCTCAGCGTCAGGATTAGCATTGCCAGCTATAGTTGTAGGCTTCGGGCCTTTTGTTTCGTCTGAAACTGCATCTGCGATAGTTAATAAAGTCATCTAAAATTTCCTATTTTGCAGGAATTAATTTATCTGGTATAAAGTTATTTTTACACTTATCTGGCGAGTCCTGCCACCCGTTTTGAATTGTTTCTGGAAATACGAAATATTCTATAAGTTTCCCTGCATCTCTATAGCCAACTATTGGGCCTTCCGTTTTGTTAATCTTAATTGTATTTTGTATTTTTTTATGTTTATTTTTTTTTGCCATTAAGCCCTCTTTGATTTTGCGCCAGCGCATTTCCATCGTTTACGACTTAACCGTAATGGAGAATCAGGATTTTTTGCTGCTTTAGGGTGTTTTCGCATTTGACCAGCCGACCTTGCACAATAAGCGTCACCTTTGGATGTTCCTGGCCTTACCCTTGCGCCGCCGCCTTTAGCTTTACCAGCCTGACCAAAAGAAACACGTTTTCCACTAGCCGTAACTTTTACTCTTGCTTTTCCTTTGCTGGGGGTAGCCATGTTTAGTTCCCTTTTAAAAACTTTTTGGGCGGCACTTTAATGCACCGCCCATTTTAAAGTTTAAGCAGAGCCTTTCATAAGTCCTGCTGCAATAAGGACAAGTCGCATCTCGTTAACCAATGCAATCATGGTATTACGATGTGCCGCCGTATCATATGCGCCAGCCGTGGCACCTGTGCCGCCAGCAGGAGCCGCTACTTGAGCAGAACCTGACCTTTGAGCCGCAGGGGTCACACCATAGAAACTAACGAGCGCGTCAACTGACTGACCCACCGAAGTTCCTTCAGGGTTTCCGTCACCAATATATTCAATAGTCATCTTTTTTTCCTTTCGATTTTTAAATTAAGCAGTACCAGAAACGCGAACTGCAAGACGCTCGTCTATGGTTTTCACGCCATATAAAACATCTAAACGGTATTTGCTGATGTCGTTTGTGCCGTCATACACAGGAATAACGCGAACATTAGTTCCTTTATATGATTGGCGAGAAACATCAACCGCACCTGGAGGCGCAACCAACGGAACACTCACTAGTGCAAATGCATTGTGACAAAACATTAAGTTTTGGCGATAACCAGTGCTATCTGTTCCAGCGACTGCAATGGCTGCGCCATCGCCAATAGCTGCGGAAACAGTTTGATGCGCCCCGGTTAGAATCGCTGCTGGTGACATTGTAAGAGTAATATCGCCACTTGAGTCACTTATTGTAGTAACTACCGTGAACTGTTTAAGGAATGGCAAAGTTGCCTTCGTTATAGGATTCACAGCATTTACTCCAGCAATCGTAAATACGTCTCCAGCATTAAGTGTGCAACTACCAGATGTCCAACCGTCAGTAATTAAAGTTTGCGTATTCGTATCTTTCGAAGCCGCATAAGTTACTTGCTGGTTAGCACCATTAGTAACTGGAGTGCCAGTATTTACGCCAACCGTGTGAGTCGGAACATTTTGCGACATAAACGTATCAACGCCGCCAATTGTACCAAGTGATCCACGCTTATAAGCCTCACCAACTAACTTGTCATTCAACAAAGCAGTCTGTGCGCCGACAAGACCCCAATGATCTTCAGGAGATAATACTGCACATCTTCCGTCCATTGGTGTTGCGTATTCGTCAAGCCTTTGTGGGCCTTTAGCAAAGTCTTGATTGCTGTTAATGACCTGACCAGGAGTTCCAACCCAAGAGCTAACATTTTTATACTGTGACATAAGATCAGTATCAATTTGGTTTGCTAGTTGGATCATAGCTGGCTTAATTACACGTTCTGAAAGTTCTTTGATGTCCATTGTCAATTCTTGAGAAGTGAAAGAGAAATCAATACCTTTTCTTTTATCTACAGAAAGCGTGAATTTGCCTTCAGTGGTATCTTGAACGTCCATTACAGCACCGTCACGAACGGTAAAGTCCATTGGTCGTTTAACAGAAATTGAAGAACCAACTTCGTATCCATTTACGGATTTTGAAAATTCTTCTTCGTAACCGCGAAAAACTTCTTTCGCCATTACCAAATTGTTGTCTAGCTGCAATACTGCTGCTTTAGCAATAATTGAAGCTGTTAAGGTCGTATTAGCCATAATTATATCCTTTCGGGATAAAAGTTAAAATTTCTATTACAAACCAAGATGCTTGCTAAGTTCTGACATGTTCATCTTTTCTGCTTTACGAGTCAGGGTTGCTTTTCCAGTATTCTTAATTCCTTTTACTGGCTTGGTTTGCGCTAGATGTTTGGTTGGCCGCTTTTTAGTGGCCTGAGTCTGCCGATCATATAACATCGCTTTGTAAGCATACTCAGTGATTACCGGGTTCAACGCCCAGGCGTCTAGTTCTCTCTGAGAAATATTTGGATGTTGCTGCTTAACGTGGTTAAGAAGTTCCGGTGCTTTTTCAGTTGAAAAATTCGGTATTCTTTTATTAAGCATCTCCACACCCTCCGCAGCTATAGTTGCTAATCGCTCTTTCTGTTGAGCGTCGGCAGCTTCTTCTTGCTGTTGGACAAGTGACAAAGTTTGTTGAAATTGAGCTTCTTTTGAAGCGATTGCATCTGAAATCTGTCTGGCACGGTCAGGGTTGACTTGCCATTCCTGATTCAAATCAACTGCTTTAAGTTGCTCTAAGTCCGATCTTTCTTGCAGTCCTCGTGTGTAAGTTTCAAGAGCTTCACCGTTCAATTCCGCTATTTTTGCGACGGTTTTTTCTTGAGTTTGAAGCGTCTTAGCTCGCTCCGCTGTTTCCTGATGCGATTTTGTAGCTGATGACCATACACCTTTCGAGAACTCGTCTATCTTAGTGGCTAGTTCTGGCGGTATTGCATCAACTGCAAACTCCAGCTTGTTGCCACCAAAATCAAAAGAGCGCATTTCTGGCTCATTAGTTTCATCAGTTTCTTCACCAGTTTCTTCACCGCCTTCTTCGACAGCTTCTTCATTGCTTTCGTCGCTTTCTTCCGCTTCGGCTGCAATTTCTTCATGCTCGACTTCAGAATCAGCATTGCTATCTAAAGAAACTATTTCTGAGCTATCAGACTGAATATCTTCTAATGCAGTGATTAATGTTTCTTCTTGCTCTGCTGGTGCAGCTACGTCTTCTTGGACGTCGGCTGCTGGTTGTGCGTCAGACATAAAATAAAACTCCTTTTAAGTTATCTAAAATTATCTAAAGTTGTTTTTAAAACTCTGGTTATTTTTCGCCACTAATGCAGGAAAAAATCGAAGTCTGTTAAATTATCTGTAGGTGAATACAATGTGCTATTGCTTGGGGTAGATAGGTTATTTGCTACCATGCTTCCTAGTTGCTGTGCAGCAGTTTGCTGGCTTCCAGTACCTACAACGCTACCGGATTGATTAGTCTGCCCAGACAATCCTTTGCCAAAATTATTTGCAGAATTAAAAGCACCGTAAGCTGTAGCGGCTAGTCCAATAGGGCCGCCAAGCACTGACCCGATGGTTCCTAATGCGTTCCCTGGAGAAAACCCTGTTTCCTCTTGAAACATGCCCTGCTCATTAATGCCTATTGGCGAAGTAATCCCAATAATATTAGCAAGCATTGAGCCAACATCATTTTGACTATGTTGGGCTTCTTGAAGGGAAAGATCAACGCTATCAAGTGTATTCCCTAACTCCGCGTTTGTGGCTACGCTAAATGGCCCTGCTGCAACACCGTCTTTTGGCCCTAAAAGATTATTTTGTTGGGCATACGCTAAATTCTGTATAGTAGCTAAGTTTTCTGCATCTTCATTAAGATCAGCATTAAAATCGTCCTCTTCTGCTTGCATATTTACTACATCAGCATTGTTTATTTCATCATCAAAACTAATGTCGCCACCTGTGCCGTCGTCGTCGCCATCGCCGCCAAAGCACCAATGTTTTATATCATGTTCGTTCAGCCATTCTTCTTGTTTGAAAAGACCGTCAGACCACATTTTTTTAATTTCTAACATTTTCTAAAATCTTTCCTTTGGCTCTAACTTTTTTTCTGCTGTGGCTTCGTATAAATTTAGCATTGTGCAAAAAATCGTATTTTTCAAAGTGCCTAAACATTTCTTTAGTGTGTCCAAATGGCGCAACGAAATCCACGATCCATAAATTATTTCCAGATTGCCAATCATTCGGCTGTATCTTTCTTGTTCCATTTTTATATCCATCAGATGATTCATTTGAAAACAAACCAAATGTAAAAAAACCCACCGCCTTATCATCTTGTTTTAAAAAACCGCATTGCTGCAACTTAATTGGCGGTATAATCAATCTTTCAATGTCTTCAACTCTCCATCTTCTATGTACTTTAGAATGTAGCATTAAAAATAATGCGTCTTCTAAATCAGACATTTCCTACGTTATTTCAGCAATAATCATGTCCGGCGGGTTTGACGATATAGCCTCTGCCGCTTTTAACATTGCTTCTTTCGTTGCTTGCTCTTGATCCATCATATGTTCTTGATGCGAAATGTAAACTTTCGCCAGTTCCACTTGCCGATTTTTTTCATTTTCTATAGCCGTGAATTGATCCTTTTGAGCTTGCTGCCGTTCTTCGTATTCCCATTGTGCTAACATTCCCGGTTTGTTTTGCAGTTGCAATTCTTCTAATTCAGCTTGACGCTCTTTTAATGTCAACTCTCTGTCTTTCAACACCAACTCCTCACCTGTTGCCATAGCGTCTGCTTGCGACTTTTTCGCGTCGGCTTCTGCTTTCATCATTTGAGCTTTTTTGTCTTGCTTAATGGCCTCATTTTCCGCTTTCATCCGTTCGATCTCTTGCATAACTTTTTCTTGCAATTGCTGCATTTCTTGATCTTTAGCTTGCAGTTGCTGTTGCATAGCCGCCATTTCAGGGTTGTCTGATTTGTTTTCTGCCTCTTCTGCTTGACGCACCTCTGGAGGTAGCAACGATTTTAATCTTTTCGCCACCATGTCTGCACCCACGAAGTCCATGTGATCCAGCAAAACATCGCCGACGAACGGAGCCGCCGCAGGTACTTGGCGCATAATTTCAATAAGTGTTTCACGGGTTTCTTCTCTTTGTGTTGTGTAAGATGGGCCTGATTTTACATTAACGTCATATATGCCAACTGCCAGATTATACAATTCTGGGCCGCCGTCCACATTTTCCTTGTTAGAGCCTCCATCTTCTTGAGTTAATTGTACTATTTTTGCTTTGTTATCTTCGCCAAGAATACGTACCGTGCTTTGCTGGGAATAAATTGAAGGAATTATATCAACTAAAACTTCACCAAGATATGAAATTGCACGCGACATATTATCAAGGAAATGAAAGTTTGACACATCGCCTTGGCGTTCCCTAGCCATAATTGCGCGGCCTGATGTTTCGTTTGAACGTGCGCCCAAACTACTATTATAAATTCCGATTATTGATTTTATGTCGTCAATATTAGATGCAGCCTCGTTTAAAACGCCCGCAGGTACTCCTGCAAATGCTTGTCTTTGCGGTGCGCCACCAGACGCGGCGTTGTACTCTAAATACGCATGACTTCTTGTGTTTGCTGAAGCCCATTTTGCTTCATCGCCTTTTGGAACAAACCCTTTTGGCCCAATAAAAGGAGTTTTTGGGGCTAATGCCACTAACTCACATGCACTGCTCCTCCAGTAATTATACATCGATTGACTATCTTTCGTATCACGAATCATAGACCTGAAATGGCGTCTCCCATCAAGAAAAACTTCTTCGCCCCACACAGGGCAAATTGGTATTTTTGATCCAGGCCACGCTTGTTCTTCTAAAATTTCGTCACCATTCATAATATAGCGCATAATTTTAGAAGTTTTTACTTCTCTCTCCCGCCTTATCTCGCCGCCAGACATTAAAAGAAAAGCACTTATTATTTCGTTTTCTGTATTCATTCCTTCCATCGGAATATTGCCGTTTTCAAAATACCTTTCTGCCATTTTAATTATTTCAGTATTTTTTATAGCTTGGTTTTGCTCTTCTCCCGTTTGCGGATCAGCAATAGTTAATTCAGACAAAGTATACGAAGTAGCCTCTTTTTTAAAATATTCTGCAATTCTGACGCTATCTTCTGTTATCCACTGATCTGATGCTTCGTCTCTACTGTCACCTTGAAAATTAGCTAGCGAGGCATCTGGGTATTTTGCTTTATATTCATCATTTCCCATAAATTCCGACACGAACGCATAATTCCAATCCGATGCATCAAAGCGAGTTGATGAAGTATCCCAATGTACTGACAGCGGATTGGGAATCCGATTGATTCGCGCTTCCAACGAAAAATCCATGTCATGGATATAATCAATGTCTACTCTAAAAAAACCAAAACCACCCGTCACCGCACAATCTAGCGCAGTGGAATACGCAACCTCTGCGCTAGACCTGCGTTCTATAGATTTTATAATTCCTGCTATAACTTCTGCTGTATTCTCATCGCTGTCATTATCGCTTGGTGTTATATTTATTGCTGGTCTATTTTGACGACTCTCATTTACAACTGATCTGATAAAGGCCGGAAGCTTGTTTATTACCAACGCTGGTCGGCCTTCTTGAATCCTACTTTTTAATATCTGCTCTGGCCATTGTTGACTCATACGAGAAAACTTAAAATCTTCATAATAAGATTCTCGATTGAAATCACTACCTTGATTGGAATCATAAAATTGTTCCAACGCCTCTTTTAAAATGTCGTCGTCTTTCATTTTTTTGCCTAATTTCTATATTTATTTTAATTTATCATTTTATACTTAAAAAGTATATAGCGTTTGTTTAGCTCATCCATCCACCTGATGATGGAGGTGGCTGATAATAGTTTTCTTTTTCTCTTGGCTTTCCTTGCAATAATTCAGGAAATAATTCTGTAAAAGCCCATATCGCGCTTTCCGCACGATCTGGAGAATCGCTACCTTCGTAGCCCTCAGAAGTAAATTTGCAAAGCTGATCTTCTAACTTATCAAATGTACCGACATGACTGACCATATCCAAATTGTACAGTGCGCTTATCGGTTCAGCCCTCACGTGTTTTCCCCTTGTTGCCCTAACTTCAATAACTGGGATGTTGTTTCGCACAGTTTGCAAAGTATGCTTGACCATATCCCCGCCTTGATTAATTTCTACAACTATGCCATCTGCGTCAAATTTATCAAATAACGAAACTGCTCGTCGCGCCCACTCATGCGGCGCACCACGGGTAGAGCCGTCTGCTATCACGTAGCCCCGCCCATCTGATCCTTTACAGCACACTGATATTCCATGTTCATCAGACCTTTCTGTATTACTTACCGCTGGATCAATTCCAACTAATGTTCTTTCTCGCTCGACTGGCATTATTGATACACGATTTGCGTGGATATTCTGACGATTAAAAATAGCATTTTGAGCTTGCGGCTCGTAGTGTCCTAGCCAAATATGGGCGTAGCGATCTGGATTTGTCCGCTCATCAAATTCTCTTTCTGCCTCTAGTTCAGCAGGAAAAAACTTATTTTGGTCAAAGTTTACTTGCCGGATGATTGCATTTTCAGGTGGTGTAACATTTCTAAAAAATTTGTCCACTGGATCTGTGGCAGAACGTGGATTCCAAGAGAACCATAATTCTGAATTAGGGGTGCGAATTGTTGGCCGCAGTAATTCTAACGATTTTTGCGACAACGAAGCACTTTCCTCGCACCATGCAATGTTGAAGCCTTCCAAACTTGTTATTGATTGCGCCGTGTGGTCTTGCAATCCTTGGAAAATTATTATGCCGTCTCCGGGTGTTTTTATGCAATCATTTTGGATTTCAAATAAATTCTTTTTACCCATGCTATTTATTTTGTCTTCAAGTAATCTTTTGGCCGATTCTTTCAAGGACTTTTGAACTTCTCGAACGCATACAGCACGAAATCCTTTTGTTGTGCTAGCATTCGCAATCATAGCTTCTGCGAAAAAATGGGACTTTGCAGAACCCCTTCCGCCGAACAATGCCTTATATCGGCTAGGTTTCAAAAAATCTTTAAAAATGTCAGCCGCTATTCCGACTTGGTATTCTTTCCCCATAAAATTATTGGCCCTCCCTCTTCACCGCTAATTTCGTTTACAGACGTTTCTTTCCATCCGGCGCGGCAGCCCATCCAATACTTTTGAGCCTGTACGTCGCCGCCAATAGCCTTGTTGTACATTGCCCCGCCGACCTTGGCGTTCGCTTTGATCCATGCCGTATCTATCTCGTCCCTGTAATACTTCGTCAGGGTTTTAACGTCCATCTTCAAAGCTGACGCAATATTCTCTTGGGATATACCAACAGCAGCCATCATAGACACCGACTGAGCCTCTTCATCTGTGCGTTTATGTGGCGGTTTTCTCTTGAGTTTTGGCTTGTTTGTCATGGCGTTCCTATGGGGTCGGGAAATTTTACCTATCCCCTGGTTATCAACTCTAGTTTTAACTTGACTGGATTACATATACCAGCCAGCAAACTTACTGCGGCAATTGGGTCGCCCTCGTTACCACAAGTATAGCAATCAACCGCCATAAATGCACGTTCTGGGAAGTAATGTATACTATAGTGGCTTTCAGCTAATATAAGAACGCCTGTAAATGCTTCGCCGCCGAAGTCCTTAAAACACTCTCCGACAATTTTTAGCCCGCTTTGCTCTGCTGATTTCTTTTGCGCGGATTTTATATGCTTCATTGGCAATGATTCGTCTAGCCATATATCAGCAATTACATGAGTACCATTAGTCTGCATCGCTAACATCCAAAAACGCATCTATGTTGCCAAGGTCTGATACGGCCTTTTTTGCATTACCCTTTAAGAAAACCAAAATGTTTTGGTGCGTCTTGCCTATTTTACGGGTTGCATTCATTGACTTACCTGCCCGCATTGGCAGGGTGCCGACTGGCGTTACCAGTATAATCTCGTTGTAATAACTCATCCCCGCGTCAGTGAAGGCTTTTATTGTGTCACCGACGAAGTTGTAATACGAACCATCTTTGGCTCTGACTTCGCCAACAACACAAACGGCGAACCTGTTTTCTTTAAGCTGCGAACATGCCGCCTTGATAATTCTTGAGTAAGTTTCAACAAAGTCTTTGTATGGCATTGTGGAAAGGTCTTTTGGGTCATCGCTATATACCTCCAAATCTGCGTATGGAGGACAAGTAAACAGGAGGTCGACGGAATTGTCCAATATATAATTGCGAAGGTTTTCACTTGTGTCGCAATAGTATTGGCAATCAAATTCTTTTGTCCGTTCTGAGTTTAGCTTTACCTGTTCTTCTCTTAGCTCAATTCCTTGGAACTTCATACCACAAGCCCCAGCCACATAACCAAACACACTATCACCCGCAAACGGGTCAAAGGCCAAACCGTTTTCCATGCCGAACCATCGCACCATTAACTCAGCCATAACAGGGTCAAGGATCGAAACGCCACTGTTTATACCGCCAACCATAGACGCTTCGGAACCTAACGTCCCTTCTCTGCTTTCTCCTTTATCACCTATTTTTAACATCCACGCACGTTTTCGTTCTTGCCACCATCCTTCTCTAGCATTTAATAAGCTAAATGGTGGCGCTCCAAACTCCCTGGCCATGCCTCCAGCGTTTTCGCCTGTCATTGATATGCTATTGGTTAATAATTTATTCAACTCGCCTACCTCAAAGCCCATCAGTGACAGGTCGAACCCTTCAGCGTCCAAGTCCATGACCTCAACCTTGAGCAAGTCCAAGTCCCATCCGGCGTTCTGAGGCAATTGGTTATCAGCCAGGACGTAAGCCTGTTTCTGTGCATTCGTCCAGCCGTTAGCCGTCATAGTGGGGATTTTATCAATGCCTAGCTTACGAGCCGCTAATACCCTGCCA
>Ga0209815_1001953_pt1 | contig 12976 bp, 7 predicted proteins | sample CoawatmetaG00DNA_FD_187507 | JGI IMG/M metagenome (GOLD analysis project Ga0209815, IMG submission 187507) | Marine microbial communities from the West Antarctic Peninsula - Coastal water metaG002-DNA (SPAdes) (version 2) | ecosystem: Environmental > Aquatic > Marine > Coastal ...
CCCTTTACATACTCTTTTGGCAGGGTATAGAAGAAACCCCAAAGGAACCCTTAAGCATAGTATGTATGCAAGATGCTCCCATAAGGTATGATTGGAACAACAACTTAATAGTAGAGGGGATGGAAGAATGAGTACTAAAGACGAGGAGGGAGTGTTCCGAGGTGAGGTATTTGTTAGACCTACCCTCAATCAAGATCATGGTTCACTTGAGTTGGTATCAGGTATCACAATGAAGTCTATTGAGGAGGCAATGCATACTAAGATAGTAGAGCTAGAGGATGAAGCAGTCATTGAAGCTTTGATAGAGCAAGGCTGGACTCCCCCACCTAAGGTCTTAACACACTAGGTAGAAACAAAGAAGCCCCAATTAAGGGGCTTTTTATTGTCTTGCATAAAGTGATTAGGCTATTGCATCATCCCAATTAGTGAGGTCTGTATAGGCTACATCTTCCGTAGCTCCCGTTACTTTAGTTTTAATACCAGACTTAAGCTGTTCACTTGTAGTCATAGTCTTGCTGGTAAGTACTGACCTAACTTCAGTGTCGCCATCATAGTACTTAATAGTAGAACCTATTTCTACTGTGGGATCCTCCTCCGAGAATCTTCTAGTAACCTTATAGTGTGTTATATTACTACCACCTAATGCACTAGCAGCTAGGTTATAATCCCTACCCCGTCTATTGGCTAAGCCCCGTTGCACCTTGCCACCTGTATTACCTACCACATCAAGCAAGTTAGTCCTTAGCTCCCGTAGATAAGCTGTGTTCTTTTCAGCCTCAGTGTCATCTGATCCTGCTATAGTATTAAGGTTAGTACCTAATGAGTAGCCTGTAAAACCTGCATGACCTACGTTCCACGCAAGGCTAAACACTGAATTGTATACCCCAGTTGGCATCTCTTCCCAGTTAGGCATCTTTAATATAATAGCTTTATGGAATCCATCACCAACAGCCACTGCTACTTTCTTATCATCTATAACACCAGCACTATCTTTGAACTTAGAATCATTACGATCAATACCTAAACTATCAAGTGTCTTCTGCTCAACACCATAGTTGTAAGTACGGTTACCATTAACTAATGTACCTTCAGGCCCATGCTCTCCTTCAATGTCCTTTATTGCATCTAAGCTGTTACCTACATAGAAGGTATTCAGGAAGTCTGCCCTAGGTGTTAACCTCCTTTGTGAGGCAGCCTCCTTAGCATCCATAGCAGCGTCCACTACAGGCGCATAGGGCATCGTTTGTGTCTCAGCAATAGTAGGACTAGGGGTAGCCACTACAGGCTCCTCAGGTGCTCTATATTCAAGGAAGTCCTGATCATCCATATCATAGAAGGTAGGCTCCGACCCCTTAGCTTCTTCCTTACGCATAGCTGTAATAGCAGCATTCAATGCAGCCGTATCATCCCCTTCAACAGGGGTGACTGCTTTGGGTAAGCCACCACTGAGAGTGAAGTCAGTAGGAGTACCCATGCTAAGTGCTTGCATTTCATCATCTACTAATCCGCCTTCATTGTAGTTGCTTACTAATCCACCTTCAGCTAGGAATAAAGGTTGGCCCTTAAGGATTACCTCTTTCATCTTAGGTGTTAACTTTATATGGTAGAAGTCCATATCTTCCCCAGCTTCAATGGCAGCACTCTTATCCATCTTCTTTAAGGCTTTGCTTATCAGCTTAGGTATGGTTGTATCATAGGTTCTAAGTAGTGCAGTATGTGCCTCTGCTGACACATCTGGGTATAGCTTTACTTGCATGTGACCCTTAGGCCATGCTATGGATTCATACCCTTCCTTAACAGCTTTGTATGACATTGCATTCAAGGCAGCACCAAGCCACTTAGACTCATTCTTCATGGGAGCATTGGGGGTGAACATAACTCTGCTCTTCTCGTGGTAGGTGCCAGCCTTAACAACGTCTTGTACCTCAATGGCCTTTACCAGCTTGTCATCGGCCTTGATTGCTTTCTCTGTTAGATCATCCATTAAAGCAAACAGTCTACGATTCTCTTTAAGTACATCTTCTGGTGGCCTGATTCCATCTGCCCAGTAGGAATTCTCACTAACTGTTGCAGCGTCATAGGCCTTCTCTATTTTAAGCTTCTCTGCATCTAATACATCCACCTCGTCTATTAAACGTAGCTCGTCCTTTTTAGCTTTCTTGGCTGCTTCTTCTGGCCCTAGGTCGTAACCATAACTTTTATTATTTACACCTTGATGCCAATCAGACTGTATCTCGTCAAGGGCTAAGCTGTGTGTTCCACCAACGGTACGATCTCTAATCCTAGTGTAGAATATAATGTCAGGCTCAGGGAAATGGTCACTCTTGTAGGCTCTGGGTACCCCTTTCCTTAGTTCGTTCCACTCACCTTCTAAAACACGCCTATCATCCTTAGCATCCTTAATTTTAGCAGAGTAAGGGGTATCAGAATCTTCTAAAGTTCTGCGTAGCCCATCGTACTGGTCGGAGGCGTGATTCATATTCTGGCCAGTTAAGTTAAAGTAATTAGCCCTTCTAATCTGTGTACCCCTACTATCAAGGTATTCATCATCTGCCTCTACTAGTCTTCTATGCTTACCTGTAGCCTTGCCCAGCGCCTTTGAAGCATCCTTGAACTTAGGTTTAACACCCTTAAAATCTGTATTGAATATAAACTTTAACTCTCTATAGTTGGAGCCACCTTCAATATTTGCTAAAGGAGTGTCGCCCCACCCTTTACCTTCCATACCGCCAGTTTTGGTGTCAATAACCTCCAGTGTTATGGCCCTATCCCTTGCTTCTTGTAGTGCCTCCGCTGAAGTCATCTTTGTATTACCCTGCTCTTCAAGGAAGGTACTAAAGGTACTCCACTCTATCTCGTCCTTCTTAACACCAGAGTTGTCCTTCTTAAGCTTAGCTAATAGCTGTGCCGCAGTGAAGTTCTTTAGCTGACCAGAGTTGGTAAACTTTACAATAGCTTCTTCGATACCTGAGGTGAAGCCTATCTCGTCTATATTAGCTGTTAGTGGTTGTTGGGTTAGCTGTTTAGGTTCTGCATCAATACTATTGTCAGTAAGCAGTGCAGGCTTAGCAGAACTGACAGGGGTATCTACCACTGGCATATTCTTTACATCAGGGGATATGTCACCTCGTGTTAACTTAGCAGCACTCTTAGTGCCACTCAAGATACCACCACCTATTAGAACCTCACCTACATTAGCACCAGCACCAAGGGCCATACGCTCTCTTTCAGGTATAGCATTCCATAGTTTCTTTACACCCTCCACCCCTTCTGGTATGTAGCCAAACAACCATGCATTATCTGGATCTTTAACAAAACCTAAGAATGATTCTGCACCTTTAGCTACTATATCTTTACCTGAATCACTAAGCCCTTGCCCTAGTTTAGTACGAGGGGTGTAATCTAGCTCTTTGTCCCGATAAGCTTTACTACGTTTCATCTCTTCTAAAGGTACACCTGTGGCATAGTCCACCATAGTCTGCCCTGCACTCATAATAGGCCCAGCAATACCAGATACTACATCAGCACCAAAGTCTGCAGCAGCTGCAAACCCTTCACCTACATTAAGGTCTTCATTCTTTCGTGATAGTAGTCCCATTACTTATACACCCCTGCTAATGCTCTGCCAATCTTAGCACCAGCTGCAAAGGCACCCATTTCTTCTACAGTCTTACCATAGTTATTCATAAAGTATTCATTTGCTAATTTCCTAGATTCCTTTGGTGTCTTAGCCCACTTACCTTTATCATAGGTAGTGTATCCTTCTCCATTACGCATAGCATCTAAGGATGCCTCACCTTCACCTACCATCTTAGCTATCTTCTTTGCTTCGTTTATTTGCCCTGTTATAATTAGTCTCTGCTTAAACTTAGGCTGAGACTTATACCACGGGGATACAATGGTACTACTAAGTAACATGTTCACATAAGGTGGCATACTCTTTTTAGCATAGTAGTCTGCTTGCTTGTTACCTGTCTTAGGTACTATGGTATAGGATTCAATACCCTGCCTAGCCAACTCTGTCTCTACCTCGGATAGTGCAGGAAGATATTTAATACCACTGAACTGTGCCATTGCAGCACTCTGCCTACGTACTGTGCCACCTGTAGTAGGTGACCTGTACTCAGGTAAGTCTCTCTGCCATACAGGAACCTTAGACTTTAGGTGATTCAGGAATGAGTTAGTCATAACCTCTTGCATACCCTCACCCTTCACCATCCGTGTTTCACGTACAATAGCTTCAGTATCATCAAAGGCAGAGTATATATCTCTACCAATCTGTGCTGCAGTGAAAGGCCTGCCAGCTACTGAACCAGCCCAGTCACCTAAGATAGCACCTATCTTCTCCCCAGTAACTGTGTCGGCATCTGCATCAACTAGTGTTTCAAATAAATCCCCTACAAAGTCTTGCACCCGTGAAGGCCTCCACTGGCTACCTGCTATACCTGCCATTAGTTGTCCTGCAGGTTCGGAACTATCCAAATCTCCATTCTTCCATTTAACAAGTAAGTCAGCAACTGCCAAGTAAGGTGCCATAGGGAATACAGCACGTATATCTACAGGTTTATTGTTCTCGTTAGTATCATTCATGTTGTACCAAGCAGAGTTTTGATTCTCGTCCCGATATAAGTAAGCTGCATATAGGGCTGCACTACCTACTGTACCTTTAGAGATACGTTCTACAGATTCCGCTACACCCTTCTTACCCTGTACTAATGCGGATTCTGCCATAGCCTTGCCTTCCTTATCCAAAGTGCCTGAGGCTAATGCCCTAGTAGCTTTGATAGTCTTTGCCCCACCTTGTATGCCTACACTGGCAGCATTAAGGAAGTTCAATGGGCTGTACTTGTATTGGAATAACATTGCGTCTGCCATGAATCGTGCAAACGGGAACTGGTGTGTACCTATTACAGGAACTAGTGGCATACTCTCTACAAACTCTACGAATTTACGAGCTAACCCAGCCTCTGGCATCTTCGCAAAGGTAGCTTCTAGTGCATCATCAGTACCCTTCTTTAATACCTCAATTGGAATAGGCTTATGGTTAGCAATGTAATCATACATATCCAAGTCAAGCTTCTTCATCTGCCTGTTAACACTGTCAGTGAAAACACCTGAACGGATTACTTGATCTTGTGCCATGTTCAAACCATTCATCCATTTAGTAACACGACTTAGATCTTGGTCACCTGTCTCTTGCATAGTTCGGAATAGTGTATTGGATAGCCTAGAGTTATTCTTTAGTAGCATGTCAGCTAATGCCTTGTTCTGCTTAGGTGTAACCATCTGCCCCAGAGTACTAAATGCATCCTCTCCTATCTCAAGCATACCCTTCTTAGTCCCTTGAATAGAAGCATTGCCCCCTAAGGCAGAAGACACGCCCCTAGCAGCATGGTATATTGTACTCTCTATAGCCTTAGATGCAGCACCAAAGGTAAGGAAGGCACCTGCAGAGATTACGTTACGGGCTGTGGTGGATAGCTGTGACACCATCATTGCCCGTGTCTCACGATCTAACCGTTTAATAAAGCCAGTGAATGTACCGAATACGCTACGTGTTTTATCCCCCTCACCATAAATTTCCCTTAACTTCTTCTTGAGTTCAGGGTTGTTACCTGCCATCGAATTTATTTTCCGTTTCAATGCACTGTAATGTTGCAATGTTTTACCAGCGTCACTTGTTGTAAGCCTCTCTAACTGGGAGAACTCCTCCATGTTTAGACCTGTCGTAGTTAAGGCTCTCTCTAATACATCCTCGTCTATATCACCAGAGTTTCTTAAAATTCTCATTACCGTATCTGATATTATCTCTCCTTCATCTTGGAAATACTTCTGTGGCATATCCTTCATAAGGTTTCCAACAGCTATCGTGCTTACCCTAGTAATGTCATCCATTATCTGAGGAGTAAACGGGGCGTCCGGCATGGACAGGGCATCCCGAATGCGTTCAGCACCCTCTCTATCAAACGTACCACCCGTAATAGGGTCAAAGTTAGCTATCTCCTCAGGGGTTTCAGGGTTACGACCTGAACGAGTTACCTTGGCGTTAATGCGATCTGCTAATACTTGATCACCTGAACGTAAGCCAGCAGAAGCAAGGCCTTTCTTAGCAGCTGAGATACCTAGTGGGAATCCAATTAAAGAACCCACCCCACCTAATGCGCCTGCTGCACCAATAGCCTTCCAATCTTTAGAGGCCATCATGCCTACTTCAAGTTTAACTTCCTGACGCTGTGATTCACTCATAGCACCAAGCAGACCCTCTACTGAAGTCATAGCAGTAATCTTGCCAAGGTTACCCTTCAATGCAGTAGCTAATATAGCCCTTGTAGCTGCCCCCTTACCTGCCTGCTTCACAGCCTGTGTAACAACAGAACCTATGGGGCCACCAAAGCCTAGACCTACTGCAGTAGCAGGATCAAATACAGCAGCCGTTAGTACATCACTAGCGCCTGACCAGAATCCACCACCACCTTCAGAAGCAAAGTTGGGCATCTCTTGGTACATAGTATATAGGATATTAAAGTTGTCTTTAGTTTGTTGACTAGTCTTTTCATCCTTTAAAAAGTCTACCTCTTGCATAGTGTCAATAGTGTTACCTTCAACAAATCGCATATGTGTAAGGAATCTCTCTACTACATCTTTCTCAGTCTCACCCTCTTTACGAATACCATCTTCACCTATGCGCTTAGTCAAGTAGGACTCCATAGTCTGAACTAGGCCGTGATGGTTTGCTATGTTATCCACACTGTAGTCTTCCCCTAGTGAGGTAAGCATCTTAACCTTATCCCTAGATACAGGTGCTAGATAGTCCTCCTCTTCATAGGGTTCAATATCAGTCATATGAGGTGGGGGTACAGATGTTGTATCAGGCAAGGCGAAGTCTAATTTGTAATCGTCTTCGGTGGAGTCCATAGAGGGCGTTAGAGCAAAGCCTAATGAACCCTCTTCTCTCTCCTGCTCTACAAGATCTTCATCCGTAGGCAGGTTAAAGTCTAATTTGTTTAGCATTATAGTGCCTCTAACTTAGCATATAGTGCAGCCTTTAAATCCTTAACTTTGTCTGTCTTAATGGCCCACTCAGGATATGCATTAACTTCTTTTATTGTGTTCTTTATACGGAGTTCTGTCCACTCTGTATCTGACGCTAAGTCTACCTTAATTTTAGCCATACTGTCTTCCGTAACATTTGGTCGGTCATTATCCTGTGCCGCTGCTAATACGTTTAGTGAGTTAGAGACAGCTGCAGATACAATTGGGGACTGACCTAATCCAGACTTCATACTTAATATCTTATCTATAGCACTCTGAATGTCCTCTGCCTTACCTTCACTAACTATCTCAGTGACTGCATCTACCAGCTTACTAGCATCAGATGCGGACGGGGCTTCATCTAAGTTGTTAAAGAAGTCCACAACAGACTCTGCTTTAATCAGCTTATCCTTGTAGTCTTGCTCTCTCTGTATAGTGTTTTCAGACTCTCCAAGCTCCTTCATATCAGCTATATTAGTATCCTGTTGGGCTATATTAGCTGTAACTACTTTCTTAGGCTTAATTACATCCCCACCCGTATATGTTGAGTCCTTCTCAGCAGTGGTTATATCACCTGCACTCACACCTTGTTTACCTTGAGCAGCCTTAGCAGCTTTAATTACAGAACCCAAAGCTATTCCCGGCCCATTAGTAAAAGTACCTTCGTAATAAACATTATCTTTTAGTTGATCTACAGTTTCTATATCCTTATCACCGACTCGTCCACCCCACTTACCGGGGAAGGAATCCGCTAGGAACCTCTCAGTACTTTCCTTTATGACAGGGTTTTCTTCCATACGCTGGACAGCAGATGAAATGATTGCTTTAGTGGCAGCCTTGTATTCTGCAGAGGCTAAGAATTTAGTTTGATTTTCTGGCAAAGTATCAAACACCTTTTCACTTTGCCCACTACTCCGTATATAGTTTAAACGGGTAGCTTCTAGTTGTGTACTAGCTCCACTAATCAGAGAATCTTTGACGGATAGTTTTGCTTTTTCCGTTCCTAGCTGGGCTGTAGCAACCTGTGCAGCTGTCTGGGCAACGACTTGTGCTCTATCACGCCTCTTTACTATCCAATCAATAGTGAAGCTCTGAACCCTTACTTCGTTAGTTGCACTAGCCAGTAGTCCCTGTGCCTTAGCAGCTGACATGTCATATGCTACACTGAAAGCATTTGTATAGGAGGACACAATCTTATCTACTTCTTTATCCTCTGTATTAGACACACCATAGTAAGAACTCTTATCCAGAGGACGGTCTACTACTTTACCCTGTACTCGTTGATTCAAAGTAACGGGGTCTTTAAATTCAATAGGATCGTCTATAGCCTCTAAGTAATCTACTAAAGGCCTCCGCTCTGGATTAAAAGAGGGATCAATAACCATAGTTAATAAATCATTTCTAGCGGTTTCATCTAAACCTAATACAAAGGCCTGTTTTGCAGGGTCAGTTTGCATGGAAGGTGCAGAAGAAATTAGGGTATTCATAAATTTATCATCAACTTTTTTCTTTGCACTACGGGATTGTTGTACAACATTTGCATTCTCAAATAGCCTAGCAGAAGTCCTGAATATCATATCTTCTACCTTCTTTCTTTCTTCCTCCCTGTCAACCTTGGCATTGTCCATACTTTTAGATGCGCCATCTGCTGCACCACCTAGAAAACTACCTAAACTAAACCCCATTACACACCCCTCCGTTCCATCATGCCCATAGGAGCTTCTGCAGGCTCCTCTACAATCTCTTCTTCCACCATAGTACTATCAGATTTAAAGTCCTCTAAGGACTCTTGTATGGCTCCCATAGGGGGCTTAGTGCCTTTAGTATTTTCCGTACCTATTACATAGTCCACGCCAGCTGCTTCAGCTACACTAATCATCATCTCAATTAATACAGGAGAGGCTAGCAACCCTGTGTCAATACTGTGTAGTCCTCCCATGACTCCTCCTCTGGTAAAGACAGTGACTATAGTAGAGATGGGCAATCCAGATTCCATCTGGTTAACTAACTCAATTACTGTGTCCTCGTCATCAAATAATGTGAGGTACTTGTCTATGACTTCTTCTACTGTACCTAGCTTAGGTGATTGCTCCCAAGCCCTAGACCCTAGTTCTTTAGTTAAAGATTGACCCGGAATAGGCGCGTCTAATAGTGGATCATTACTTGGAAGCATTAAATTCCCCTCTAACATCTCGTATCTTTTTAACATAGCCTACAATAGTCATCTCGTCATCTCCTTTTAATTCACGCTTAGCAACTAAGCCAGTATTAGGAGTAGATGTAGTTGAATGCTTTTTACTTAAGTGAGCATTCATTTTCTTGTATATATTATTTATTTCTTTTGACATAACTATTATCTCTAGTGTGCTTTATGATTTACCCAAAATCCATTGGGTAAGGAAGTTACCAATGGACGTTGAGGTGGCGGCATCTAATTTTTTGCCTGCGACAGCCTTAGAAGCTTCTGCGGATATAACGGCTCTAGCTAATTCATTCATGCGATCTGCATCTCCTTCTGCTATTTCATATACCCAATCCATTTCATCCCTGTGTTCTTGCCAGAGATCATTGTAAGCACTGTTAGATATATCAAGAGCAGCCCTAGCATTAATCTCGTTAGCTCTATTCAAAGCAGCTGTATCTGTAGTAGCTATCTCTCTACGCCAAGTAGCGTTAGACTGATCTACTGCCATACGATTGGTAGCGTTAAACTGATCCCTGTTATTCTGTACCTCAGCATTAAACTTAGCCACCGCATTTGCTTCACCTGCGTTGAATTGTGCTTGTGCATTCTTCTGTGTAGCGTTGAACTGTGACATGGTAGTTGCCATATTATCATAGAACTGATCTACCTGAATAGAAGAAGAAGCATTGAATTGCTTAGTAGCATTAGCAGCACCTTTGTCAGACATAATAGAACTTATACGAGACTGTGCCTTAAACATAGTAGCTTGCTGTTCATTGTTTAAGTTAGCCATATCAACATCAAGGAAAGACTGGGCGTTCTGTACTTCAGCTTGCTGCCTATTGTTTAAGTTAGCCATATCCATATTAGCTGTGGTAGCTGCGTTGGCTAGCTGTGTAGCTTGCTTGTTAGACAGGTTAGCTAAGTCCATAGTCTGTGCTAGATTACTATTCTGTATAGCTTTGCTTTGTTCTGCCGTGAAGTTCATGTTGGCAATCTCAGATATACGAGAAGCATTTAGAACATTAGTCTGCTGCTTATTAGATAACTCTTGACCTTTAATGGATGCATCAATCTGTGCGTTAGCTAGTGCAGTCTGTTGCTTATTAGATAAGTTAGTAACATCCATTTGCATAGCGTTAGTTGTGTTGTATAGCTTAGTTTGTTGCTCACTAGATAACTCTAACTCCCTCTCAGATAACTGAGATGATACATTGAATAAAGAAACTTGTTGTTGATTAGATAAAACTTGACCTTTCATAGCTGCATCAGCAGCAGCATCTTGCATGAAGGCAGCTTGCTGTGTAGTAGCATCAAAGGACGCGGCTTCAAAGCTCTGAGTAGTCTCTATCATAGCCATCTGCTGATCATTAGTTAGCTCTTGCCCCTTTAGTGAAGCACGAACTTGTAAGTTTGACAAAGCAGTTGATTGGGCATTAGATAGGTTTGACATATCTACAGTAAGATTTTCTGCTGACTTAGCAAGGTTAGACTGTTGTGCGTTACTTAAGTTAATATTGTTTACTTCAGCATACTTTGCCGCATTAGCTAAAGATGTTTGTGTCTTAGCTGTTAAGTTCATACCTTTAGCTGCAGCTTTTACTTGCTGGTTAGATAGTACTACGGACTGTAAGTTGGATAAGCTTTCAGTCTGCAGTGAGAAAGCGTTAGTGCTATTCTGTAGTGCTGATTGTTGCTCATTAGATAAATTGGTAAGTGACAAATTCTGTTGTGCTGCTGCATTAGATAAGGAAGTCTGCTGTCTGTTATTTAAGTTAGCAATACCCATGTTAGCAAATACTGCAGCATCATTCTGTGCAATAGGCATAGCAGATTCCATAGCCGCCTGCACAAGGGCAGCACCAGCCATAGAAGATGCACCTATACCACGGGAGGCCATAGCAGCATTAGCATTACGTAAAGCACCTGCAGCCCAAGCTGGAGTACCATCGTTGAACTGGGCCATTAGTGATTCCATCTGACCTGCCATAGTAGATGCAGCAGTAACAGCACCTTGCCTATCTGTAGCAAGCTCTTGAGAGAATGTACCCTTCTGAGCAATCATCTTAGCTTCTTCATTTAAAGCATTCATGGTGGCAGCAACAGCAGCAACAGGCTCGTCTAGCTGTAAGTCAGATACATCTACTAACTCTTTGTTACTAATAGTACGTGTTTGTGCAGCTACACCAGACTTAGCATCAGATTGAACCACATCAGCTACAGGTATAGTGCCAGCCTTAGCAGGATCCATTACCTTGTATTCACCCATCTCTGCTGATTTAGCTTGCTCTAGTTCATATGCTTCAGCTGCCCTAGCTTCTGGTGTATCTGAATCAAAGGTAGTACCAGTTGCTGCAAAAGTCTTATCAGAAGTCTGTGCTTCAGAAGTAGCAGATTCCCCTGTGGCAGCTATAACTTTTTGGCCTGCGCTGAACTTAAGTTTATCTGTATCTTCTACTGTACCTGCTGTACCTGTCTCTGCTTTAGCTTCTTTAGTTACAGTGCCTTGCTGAGCTTGTACTGTATCTGTTACTTGGCCTGTAGCACCTTTAACACCATCAGTTACACCTTTAACAGCAGAGGCTGAGGTGTCCGTGGAGATGTCTTTATATACACCGTCTTGGCCTACTGCCGCAGTACTAGTAGATGCATTCGTAATAGAAGCAGAGGGGTCATACCCTGTAACCTGACCTGAGGAAGAATCAACGGCTTGGTTAGATTCATAGCCAGTACTGAAAGCTTTAGTCTGTGCTTGTTCAGGTATGCCGGGGTCTAGTGACCTCTCAATGGCCGTCTGCTCAAGTGCTGTTTGGTTTGGCTTATCCTTGAAGATAGTATTCTCAGGCATGTAAGAACCTTCCATCTCCCTAGTAGGCTTACTTAGCTTTGGAGCAATGCTCGGAGGAGGGCCACGTTTTATAGAGCCACCATACTTCTTTGCCATGGAATTGATCCAATTAACCTGTGTAGAGGAGCCTTGCTTCTCTTCCCCAGTGAATGGGTCAGTATAGAATTGAACGTCCTGAGTCTGTATAGCAGGTGGCTTTTCAGTATCAGGAAAGAAATCACTGTATGGGTTGCTTGTATAAGCTGCTTTAGAAATACCATCATTAAGGCCACCCTCCCTAAAGCCAGCTTTATTAACTGCACCACCTCTAGCATAGCGTTGCTCAGTAGCAGTCTTGAACTTAAAGAACTTAGCCTTAGCAGCAGGGTTACTCTGTAAGTATGAATCAAATGAAGCCATATCACCCGTATGCCCCAGCTTAGAAGCTATACGCTTCTTCTGGTCATCACTATAACCCTTGAATTCTTGTTGAGGCATATTATATTATCTCTTATATTAGTTTACTAAGTTGTATATGTATCACGGGGGGTGGGGGTTTCACTAGAATAACACCCAATCAAACAAAAGTAAAGACATAAATTACTTTCTTGCTACAATAGATTGCCCGAAGTACATACCCACTACTGACATAATTGCATGGGGTAACCAAACTGGTGTTACCATACCACTAAGTTGTACATACTCAGTAACAGTGTTCTTAAAGTCAAAGAACAATATACTGAATCCTGTTGTTACATCTATTGGTACTGTAGTATTAAAACCTAGTACAGGCGCTAGTAAGATGAATGCCGCCATACCCATAAAAGATATTACAAGGAACCTGCGTATCCATTGAGCATTAGGATTCTGGTGTGCTCTTGCACTCTCAACGCTACCTTCTGATGCATCAAATCGTGCCATTAGCTGCTTCT
>Ga0209815_1001955_pt1 | contig 12965 bp, 19 predicted proteins | sample CoawatmetaG00DNA_FD_187507 | JGI IMG/M metagenome (GOLD analysis project Ga0209815, IMG submission 187507) | Marine microbial communities from the West Antarctic Peninsula - Coastal water metaG002-DNA (SPAdes) (version 2) | ecosystem: Environmental > Aquatic > Marine > Coastal ...
GGGCAGGTCGATGTACATGGTGTGCTCTGTATTTTCTGGGACATCAATACAGTCCTCGAAACGAAAACGTATGGAGATGTCTTTGAGCATGCCTGCAACAACATCTTCTGAGCCGGGTTTGTCTTTCCATTGAACCATGCGTGGGTCAGGACCGACTTGTTGTGGTGAACATACTTGAGAGCGATAACCCCAGTAGCTTTTGCCAAGACGCTCACCGTCGTCAACAAGCTTGGCTGGATGCCACATGTCTAAGATCGTGTTGGCATTAGGTGTGCCTGACATAACAATGCGGTGTTTGAACATATGCACTAACTTAGCTATTGCTTTGGAGCGTTGGCTGGTGGAATTTTTGAACGCAGTAAACTCGTCAATACAAATCCATGTGAAACCATCGAGAACGTCTGGGTTATTGACAAGCCACTTGACTGCATCGTGATTGGTAATCGTAATGTCTACATTCTCTGAGAACATCTTGGCTCGGTTTTTAGCGTACGCTACAGCGTACTTGAGCTCTGGATTAAACCGCTCAATGTCGTCACCCCAGCTAGGCTGGAGGATGGACAGTGGTGCAATGACGAGCATCTTGCCGTCTTTGTTTTCTGTGTAAGCCTGCAGTACTGAGCGAGTCTTACCAGTGCCAGGATCTGAGGTGACAATCACACGGTCATTAGCTGCAATAAAGTCTGATGTAACGCGCTGGTGCTTGTACAAGTCTGGTGTGTTCTTAAAGAACTCCATAAGTCCTCCTAGTTGACTGGCGTCCAGATAAAACGTGGACGTATAAGTGGAATGTTTTTATAAGTGAATGGAACCCACAGGCATGTTAGCTTTTCGTAGCCAAACAATTTTTTAGCAATGATAAGAACAACACTGATGAACAAGCCACCAACGATTGCTGCCATCATGCCTGCGTAAGTTCCTGCGAAAATAGTCATGAGTCCAAGAGTTGCTACGATGTCAACAATGACATCGTAGGCGAGGACCCGTTTAAAGCCGACTTTGTACAATAGGAACAGAATCCCTAGTGCTGTCAGCAAACCGGCGCTTAACATCGCGATACCTCTCTATTAAGAACTGAACACAGTTCATGGCTAATGTGAAAATGTCATAGGCATATGCTGCCCAGACTAGAAAATTAATCAGTACGTTTCTCAACACGATTGGAAACCTCCCATAGTAGTTTGATAAGTAGCGCAGCAATGAGCAGCACCATGACGGTGGTAGCAACAAAGCTGAGTGCGCTGGATAATAGCGACAGTACAACTGTGCACACCGATGCGATCGAAGCGTATTTAAGGCTGCGATCAGTCGATAAGGTTTTGAGTCGTGAATAAAGGGTCATAGAACCTCCATGGTTTAGAATTGAAAAAGTGCAGAGTCACCAAAGCAAGGATTTGGAGTTGTAAGGTCTTAAAAAACGTTCGCATAAATGACACTGTGTCATTCGTTTTGAGTGCTGACACACTCGCTTACAAACTTCCGCCGCATATTACTCGGCTCGGAGAACTTTGGCCTCTGCTGCAGGTGTTACTTGCGCCACCGCCTGCTGGGCTAATCTATAACGCCCCATTCGCATGAATTGTCTTTGGCGTAAGTACACCATCTACAGTTTTGACGAGAGGGCTTAGGTTCAAAGTCTGTGCATGACGTCATGGTGAGTGCTCTTTTGTTGAGCTTAGGCCAGAACATCATGGCTTGTTCACGGGTATATGCTTGGATCGTGGGCCCGTGATTCTGATCCAGATACCAAAGTTCGGTCTCTATGTATTCCATTTTGGGGAAGCGCATGAACGATGCAATTGCGTACGTCATGAGCTGAGCGCCGTGCTTTAGTTCGTTATTCCATTTCTTGCCTGTCTTATGGTCGATAGCACGACCTGACGTCTCGCTCTCCGTAACAAATGCATCTAACTTAATGCGTGCCCAGGTATTGGGTACTGCCCAACCTGTTGGTTCCCAGGATTGTGTGAAACCCCAGTCACCTTCGATCTCTACCTTGCCATCTTCGTAATCGCTACGCAGTTGCTTAAAGCTCTCAGTGTATTTAGATAGCTCTTCGGGTAACTCGCCAATGTGTCCTTGTGTGTAGTCTTCTGCAAGCGTGTGTATAGCAGTACCACGATCTGCAGCACTGCCAGATGACTCAGGGAGTTTCTTTACTTTGTTGAGGTACACACGATATGGACACTCTTCAAATTTAGTAAGGGTAGAGAATGACCACGCTTTGATAGGCCCAAGGACTTGCAGTGCAGCTTCCTGTGCCACAGCTTCTTCGTTAATTTTATTTTGGTCGGGTCTGTCGTTTGCAAAAAAGTCCATATCAATGCTCCGTTTTAATGTAATGGGTTGTCGTGACAGATGGTTTCTTTATCTGTATTTGAAAAATGGTGGTTAATTAATTCTTGTTTATCAAAATCGACTAAACGGAATGTTTTCATTAAACCTCGTCTACGAATTTTGTCGGAGCACTTAACTCGTTCCGTAACAACGCCACGCTTGCCTAGCATTCTTGCGAATTTTTCTTTACTAAACGCACCGTTTTCAATTGCATTGCACAAGGTGTAAAGCTCTTGACTAGTGACGGCTATCTCTTGGCTTTCGTTGTATACCCAGTTTTTAACAATACGTTCTGAGTTAAGTTGTGTGTTTACATCGTAATCACGGCTTAAAGCAGCATCGACACTGAGCACTTTTTCTACAAAATAATCTAAGTTGCCAGTTTTGATAGCTGTAATAAAATGATCTATCCAAGTCATAGAAGCATCACGCATAAGTTGTTTAGCGTTGTTATCTAGTGGTTGATAAGCTTGGATTGGATCAGCTTCAAACGCGTTAACAAACTCAACTAAATTTATTAGTTCTTTGTCACGATTCTTTTTAAGGTCCTGCATCATGTTTGGGTAAGCAGCTAAGATAGGGACTTCTTGGCGTTTGCCAATGTTGAAACGTCGGTCTGAAGCTGACAAACGAATGACTTCTATTTCGTTAGAGTTGAAGCACATGTTGGCATACAACTTAACTTGACGTTGAGCTTGTCGCATACCGCGAACAGTACCGAAGGTTTCTGTCACCATATGTTTCAGCTTGTTCATCATCTTGTTAGACGATGCGCTGTCGGTTAGTTTGAATTCGTCGACAACTAAGAATAAAGTGTGTTCTTCAAAGTCGTTGAATTGATCTTCGACGTTTTCTAACGTCTTGTAACCTGCATGTTTGCCATACAACTGATGGATAATTTGATGGAAGAACAAGCCTTTGCCTGTGCCTTCAATTCCTGTGAACACCCACGCTGTCGTCAGCTTTTGCTTCGTCTGGAAGGCATACGCAAACCAGTTGAAGAAATGCTCGAATTCCGGATCGCTGGACCCGACCATGTGATACATGATTGCGTACAACGTGGGGCTGCATTTTTTTAATAGATAACCTCTACCGTATTCAAGTGTGTGCTCGTCTTCCGCAGAGAGTTCTCTGTGGCGCAGAAACTTGGTCGGTTCATACGTGTTTACAAATTGACTATCAACGTCTAACTGCACGTTTGTTTGTGGGTCAAAGACACGATCCCAATCGGGAATAGGCTCAGGCACTTCTTCGCCATGATTAGCCATGAAATCTTTTAAGTTAGCGCGTCTAGTGGCGTTTAATTTCATAATAAGATCATTGTTTGTGTCATACGTCAGCGCATAATGCTCGTCCGACGTGGCGTCACGGAATACATAAGGTGTCGGTATGTTGGCTGCAGTGATCTGCTCACTGAACTGCTCACAAATCGACTTATAAAAATCCATGTCGACATCTTTCATTCTGAACGGAGGTTCGTCTTTGAAGTTGTAAACGATCTGTGGATTGTCTATCGGCCAGTAGTAAGCGTTGCTGTCGCCCATACGCCCATCTTTGTCTTGAAGGTTAGCGTAGACATAACCTGATGACTCGTTGACATAAGCAAACTGCATCAACGCACGATCTGGATTAGCAACAATCTCGATTGTCTTGCCGCTGCTTCTGATGCTTTGCATGTCAGCTGTCTTATGAGCAAGACCAGCGTCTTTACGGACTTTCTTTAATGCTTTGCCAGCAAGTAATTTGATCTGATCTTCTGTGCAACCTACAAGCAGTGGCATGAGGTCTATAGTGGCCGCTTGTTTTTCTACAATGACAATACGATCGTCATCGTCTAATCGTTTTTCTACACCTGTCATGATCGGTGGAGCGATATAGATTAACTTAGAGTTATCTGCCACGGTCCGATCACAAGGATAGATGAGCGCTGTGCCGTTGCTACTCATTTTTAGTTGGTCATTAAAAATAGGGGAGTCAAAGTTAAGCTTTGTCAGCCAACCTTTTAATGTCTTGGGGTGCACTGGATTAGCCAGCATGAAATCCAAATGCATGGATAGCCTGTCACTTTTCATACCAGTAGAAGCACTGGCTGTAGCGATGTAACTTATGTTGTGCAGCTCTGTTGGAAGGAGCTTTACAAGGTACTCCGCTGCAAACATTACATTAGCTCTGCTTATAATGCCAGACACAGGATAATTTGGTGTTACACCTAATTCACCAGCCTTAACTAGGTCAAGGTTGTCGATGTCGATTGTCATCCAATCGCAGACCAAATTCTTTTGTGTCTGACCAGCGCGAGATTGGTCCTTTAATTGTTTCTTGAGTTGCCCTCTAAGTAACGCATGGCCCTTAGCTGCATGGGCTATCATGAGACTGTGCATCTGTTTTAAACCAGCTGCATCGTTTGCTACTTCGTAAGCGTGAGAATCAAACTTGGCTACGTTAGGGTAGCTCTTTTTAGATGTTGGTGTGAATTCTTTTGCTAGGCGAACGCCGTTGCTCGCCTGCATGAATGTAAGAACGCTCATTATATTTTCCCGTCAGATAGCGTACTAGAATATAAGCATTGCTTATATTACACAAGCATTTATATATAACTTTAAATTATATAGCTATAACTATTCAATATTATGGCGACGTTTGTACACTTCTTCGCGATCAATGATGATCTCGGGAGGAGCTTCAAAACTAAGGCGTATCTGCCCGTTTTTTTGTCCTGGTAACACGGTAACTTTAACTAAGCCTGTGTCTGTTTGGATAAATACTCGCTGCATTTCATTACGCGTCAAAACCAAATTGCCGTTCATGGTAAAACTTCCTTATTTACTGTAGTTATCCGCATAGCCGCCTTCGGCGTCTAAGGGTAGGGTGGGTGCCCAAGCAGGCGGTGTACGCATAATGTCGTACATTTTATTCATCGTTTGCTCAGGGTCTGTTTGTGGGGCTATGCCCACTAACTCATCATGTACTTGCAGTACGATACGACCACCAACAGTGTTGAGGTACTCGTCAGCTGCAAGCATCTGATCTGTGACTACGATACGAGCAAGGGCTTGTGTGATGTTCTCACACAGCTTACCGCCGTAGATCTTAGTCTTGTGTCTACCAGAGCCGTACACTGTCTCGCGTCCCTCAGTCCGTAGGTCTGGGTAGCGAAGGTACATGCCATTGGGTAGTTTAATTTTTTGGTACTTAATGATCAGTGGCCCGAATGCAAAGTTAGCACTCTTGTTCTGCATTGCGGTGCACGCGTTTTGGCAACGCTTCCAGTACTCGGTGATGCGAGAGTTGGCGGATCTATACAGATCGACAATGTCTTGCACTTCGTGTTGTTCTAGATTTACAGGTGGACCAAGAGAACCCATCTTTAGAGTGTCCCTGAACTTGTCTGCGCCCATGCCGTAGCCAAGACCGAGCACTGCACATTTCCCAAGGAAACGTTCGGCATTGTCTACGCCTTTGGTTATGGGACGTAAGTATATTTTTGATGCAAAATCGCAGTACACATCGCCTTTTGCATTAAACACATCGAGCATTGATCGCTGGTCAGCGAGCCAAGCCAGCATACGTGCTTCAATGTTAGAGCTGTCTGCGACATAGACAAGGCTACCTTTAGGTGAGCAGAGTGACTTACGTAACTCGCTACCTCGTTTAAGGTTCTGTAAGTTGAGCTTCTCACCGCCGCTGTAGCGGCCTGTGTGTGCACCATAATAGTTTAAGGCAGCAGGTATAAGACCACGGCACCGATCAGCAGTAAGCAGAAGCCTTTCGGCCCGAGTAACCTCACCGGTTGACTTAACTGCTTTGCGAGCTGTCCATACAGCTTCGTAATCAGGGTTATCGCGCTGAAGTTTTTGAAAGCCGAGATCGGTTTTACCAAGCGCATGCGTAGGTTTACCTGTAGTAGGAGAAATCTTACTCGGCACTTTAACTTTAAGAAGTGCAAGTAGCTCAGCAAACTGTTTATTCGAGGAGAATATTTTTTGGTCTTCATAGACTGTTTCCAACTGATCAGTGATGAAAGTCAATCCATGTTCGATGAGCGCTGTACGTTGCTCAGCGGAGATGGCAGCGTGAACAGCGACCCTCTCCCTATCCAATACTATAGCGGGTTCAACAAACATCTTTGTAGTGAGATGTATGAGATCCTGCTCGCTTTGTGGGAAGTCGCCAATCATCTGCTGGTAGCAATGATAGGTGAGGTGTGTGTCTTGTATGCAGTAGCCTTTGATTGACTCGGCGAGCTCATCGTCGAAGTCTAAGATGCCCTTGCTGTTTGCAAGCTCATCGCCTTTGCGCATTGTCTCATCGTCTGGAAACAGACGGATGCACAACTCTTTTAAAGAGGCTGACTCGAATGGGAACAGAGCTTTGGCCATCGAACGCGTGTCCGCATAACGCGTAGGGTAGAGCCCGTAGTGGTGATGCAGAATGAAAGCATCGAACTTGGTGTTCTGGCACACCAATATGCAAGGGTCCTGGAGCGCTGCTCCTAGTGCCCATCCCATGTCTTTACCTGTAAAGTATAAAGGTTCGCTGTCATCAATTTGAATAGATACACCGTGCGCTTTGAAGCGCTCGTCGGTGACGTACTCTATGGTGTTCATCTTACGAAGGGAGTAATCCTTATCGTAGTAGGTCTCGAAGTCTAGCGTAACTAGTTTCATGTGTTTTCTTCCATGAGGTAGGGGGTTTATTCTATTTCTTGTTCTGGTGCACCAGCCATTGGGCGTTGCTCAATGGTGAATGATTGGTTAGCGTGTTGTAATCGGTCTATTAACGTTTGTTTATTGATGCGATACCCGCCGGGCAAAGCCATAACATTAGGTTGCCCTGGTATTTCAGGAATAATGCATCCATTGGTTCGGATGCAATAAGTCATTACATACCCTGGTTTCATAGTAACTCTGCTTATAATGTGTCAAGCACAAGTATAAGCGGTGCTAATACTATAAGGCAACGTGTTTATGCATATTTTGTGTTGGAAGCAAAGAATTCCATGCCTGCTTGATGAGAAACTAGCTCGACTCCTGGCTTTTCCCAGAAGGCGTCGTGCAAAGCAGCGTTCCAGAAAGTTTTTACAGTGTCAGACACTGGTACGTCACGGTCCATGTAAGCACCGTCAAACTGCACATCGAACACCACATCGAAACCGTCGATGAGCTTTTCGTATCTGAGTACATGTTTGCCAATGACAATCTCAATTGTATTACCAAGAGGCATAGTGACGTGTTCGGATATTTTAATCAGGTTAAGATCAAAAAGATTCATGGTGTTCTCCTACCAGTGAGTGTGGAATTTTGATAAATCATTAGACAGCATTTTTTCGTGCATCAGATCTTCATCTTCAGCAAAATGCCAGTGGGATAATAAGTTATTAAGTTGTTGAGTTTTTTTGGTGCGCATAATAGTTCTCCATAGATATGCAACAGCCAGGACAATTCTATAATTGTTCGCTAGGCATGTGGATTTGACTACAAGCCGAACGACGGTTTGCAGCAGTAGTGGTTTGAGGAGGGTAACAACAAGTTGTTTGTGAATGTTTAGGTGTAAGTGTTGACATGTGATCAGTGAACACAATGTGCCAAGCCCATACTCCTGCTTCGCTCATCCAATGCATGTTCCTGCATCGCAATTTGCTTTGGTTAAAATTAAACATTTGTAACTCCATTTATGTGAAGACGTGATCGTCCTCTGCTTTTTGACGGAGAGCGTCGACTATATCGAGTGCTATTCCTATGTTGCGTTCGTCTTCAGGCTCTCTTAACCTAAAGGCGTACGCTACAATCTGTAACTGGGCGATGTCGTCGTCAGTGAACACTGATTGCGAGTAGTAACTACCCTCAAGGGCATCAACTATTGCAAAATATTCATGTGCTTTAACGAAACGCATCGTGTTTACCTATAGAATTTGTGAGTGCCGATGGTGGCTACTGATACAAGCGTGCTAGCCCAATTAGGACTAACGTAATTCGCATGATAATGAGTAGCTCCATCTACAAGATCAGGAAACCCTGGACTTAATACCAACGAAGCAATTTGATTTGCTTGTAGCCATGCTGCAGGGCTACGAGGTACGTCGCTTAAACCGTCACACCACCAAGAAAATTGGCATTTGTGTAGTTGATTAGGGTATTTGTTATGGTAAACGACACCACATACGGTGTCGGGATACGCAGAACTGCTTACTCTATTCAATACGACTTGCGCGACGGCCACTTGCTCTATAAGAGGTTGTGACCTAGCCTCAAAATAAACATTCTGGGCTAGGCAAAACAAGGCTTCTGCAATCATGCGGCTAATTTAACTCCTAATAGTTTTCGAGAAAGCCAAGATAGCTTGTGCAACGTGACGATTTGATGTCGACCGCTGTAGCTGTAAGTTTGAGACACTAATACAGGTGTTGCAGGACCAATTGTTTTGGCTGCAGCTGGCCTGCCTTTTCTACCGTAAATAGGTTTGCCTTTAGCAATCTTTTGTTTAAGGTTCCATCGCCGCGCTGCGATTGATGGAACAGTGCGCTTTAGCTTTTTAGCTATTTTTGCATCTGAAAGTTTACTGCCTAATAAAAAATCAGTTTCTTGTTTAGTCCAGTCTATTTTAGCTTTTATAGTTTTCACTTCGTTTTCCTCATTAGCTGTGCTTATATTAACATCTTTAGTTTTTGATTGATGCTTCTGCATCGTTGAGTTTTTGTGCCATGGTGTTGTACAACACGTACATGGCGGTTAATGCAGCCATATTACTGCTTGAGCCTGTGCTATGGCCTTGGTATTCAGCGTTAATAAGGTCACTACCATATTTTAAAGCTTCGTTGATCGTTGCTCGTTCGCTGAACATTCCTACTTTTTCGTAACTCATACGTCCTCCTCGTCTACTTCGTTTACTTCGCCCCAGATCCAAGCGCCTCCAAAGCCATTTCCTCTTTCGCAGAAATCTCCGCCGTCTACAGTGTATCTAACGTAGTTTTCTAAGTTGTCGTATTCTTCTATAGCAGCATCGACTTCGGTTTGAGTCATTTCAAAATAATACTCAAGGTCGGTTTCCATAGTTGCGGTTGTTCTAAACTTTATTGTTGGTTCACTCATACGTCCTCCGTTTGGCCGATTCTAACTATCTCACATGTTTGCGAGCCTTTTGGATACCATTTGAAGCACCAATCTAATGATCGCTGGTGGGGGTCTAATGGTAGCTTAACGCGATCAAATCCAGCATTGATGTGTCGCTTAGCAAACGCGATTGCAAATTTTTCTACATCAGGCTCAGCGATGAAACCCCAACGTTTATGACTTAAATACTTGTGGATCCTGTCTTCACAGCATTCAATTTCAAAAGTTACTTTGTATATGCCGTTCATATGTCCTCCTTATTTATAACCGTTCCAAGATGGCATGTACCAAGGATCTAATGGTTGATCGTCGGCCATTGGGGTTGTGACTAGGTCTAGCTTTTCGTCAACAAGCTCTTGTAGCTCGCTGATACCAACGCCGTAATCTTCTAGGATTTCGGCAATGATCGCTGGGTGTTGTTCACATAGATCTAACATGTCCATGTTGAACTTGTTGTACATAAAGTCGAACTCGTCGAAAGGAGAGTCGTTATCTGTAACGTTGCGCACTGTTGGGAGTGATTCCCAATTGATCTGCAATAAACGATCGAGTAACTTTTCTGCAAAGCCTACGTCTTGCGTTTCTTTGATGGTGTGCTGTGACCAGTAACCAACAGAGATGTTGGTACACTCTGGGATCAAGTGTGTGTAGTTTGCTGAGTCAGTGAATACACCGCTGTCGCAAGGCTTGAACTTGAATCCTGGAGTAATATTGAGCTGGTCACTGAGCGCTTGTGCGAAGGTGTCAGATGCACACCGTGTGCCTTGGTGTGTGATGACGTCTTCGTAGTAATGGCGATCGAACGCCACGCATCGCTCAAGGTTGAATGATGCAAGATATTCCTTATTAATCTTGGCAGATTCGTCTGATCCGAGCCCACCGACTTCTTCGTCACGGTGGAAAGCATAAAGTCCAGGGACTTTGGCATCTATCATGGCTAGCATGAACCAGATGCCTGTGCCGTCGTCAGCACCGAGCTGCGACTTGTGGTCGGTAAACAGATGGTTGGTCATAGGGTCGATGACTAACTTGTTTTTGAAGTCAGCATGAGGCTTGGGGTGCACTGTGTCAGTGTGACAACTGAACATTGTGTTGGACTTGTCCATGGACACTGCAACAAACACGTTGCCGTAAGCATCCATGCGTGCAGTTGGAATGGATAAAAGGTTATTAGTTACCCAATCTTCTTCACTTTGTGAACCTGATGGGCGTTGTATTTCTAGGATGTTATAAAGTTTTTGTACATTGGGTTTTGTAATAGCAAACATGTGATTCTCCTTACGCTGCTGTTTCTAGGGTTATAGGGGTAGTAATTTCTAGTAACGAGTAGTTGCCTACTTCGTCGCAGACTAGATGGCTGGTCCAGTAGTGGTCGCCGTCTATTTCTGAGGCTAAACATGTGGGGATATTTTGCTTGTGGTAATCAGAGTAGACAACTTCGTCATCTGGGAACCAATCTGATGTGCCATCGTCCATGCTGATTTCTACAGCGTCAGCTTCTATGAGGTAATGACCTAAAATATCGCTGTAAACTGCATACTCGTCACTAACATGTAGACCGCCGCCTATGTGTGCGGCTTCGTCTTCATGGATGTATTCGTCTGATACATGACATGTGACTAAGTCATCTGTGTGGTAATACTCATCGGTTACACTACATATATATATGTTGTAATATTCCAATGTGTCGTGGTTATTGAGGTACCATTCATCCATAGAGTCTATGTAAATCACATCGTCAAAATGAATGTAGGCTTCACCGCTTCGACCGCAACGCGCGTACCTAAAACTATTCTCTATGCAGCCTTCGCAGACGTCGCCAACGTCTTCTACATACTGTTCGTCTCCGTCATGACTTTCCTCACAGTGCGAACAACACTTTCTGTTGTTGACTTGGCACACGCCTGTTTGGTAATCGGCGGTCATGTCGCCTTCGTCTTCGTGGCAGATTTGAAGATAATCGCCAGTATCTATAACTGGGAGACCGCCGCAATCAATGTATGGACATACAAAAACATCTTCGTCGTCATCTATAGGTATGCGCTCTATCTTCTGGCCGACTAATGCGGTGCTGTTATAACTGTATCCTGCGTCTAGCAACTGACTTAGCAATGCGCCACGCGCGCCGTCCATTGCGTCGTTGTTGCAGTAGACATCCAGCATTTCCATACTAGATTGAACAACAAGCACTCTGGCAGGTATGATGCCGCCGTCTAGCTCAAGGTAAGCAACTTCGATGTCGCCATTAGCGAAGATGCTAACGGGCAATCGCCCTGTAGAAGCTGACGCATCGTACCAGCCAATGCCGTGGGACATACATGAACTGGGTCCACGTAGATACACATTGGTAAATTCTTCGACGGTCTTTGCAAACTTGAGCTGCACAGATCTGTCACCATTTTCTATGGAGACACATTTGCGTACTTGATCGGAGTCAAGGTCTAAGAACTTGTTAAGGTAGCGACCGGGCTTAGTTCTGATCTGACGATCAGCTTCACGCATGACAGGATCAATGGGTTGAAAGGCCACTTGTCCAGGTTCTTGGGCAGAGTAATGAGGAAAGGTAAGCGGGGCTACTAGATTGTCGATAAAGAAACCTTCGGTGCAAAAGCTGGGGAAGGTGCGTTGCGCCTTGAACGTTGCTGGAGCGAAATGGCGAGCGAACTCGCGTTTGAACCAGAAAGAATTTTGTACTTCTTCTGGGCTTACCAGGAGTCTACGAATAATGTGATTAACCTTGCTCGCTGTGCCTTGGTCGATGGCCGATTGGTTGTGGAGCAATAAGTTTGCAAACCACGCGTCGTAGTTAGGTAAGAACTTATTGAGCTCGTCATCGCTGCGGATGTAGCGGGGCACATTGAACAGGTGCAGGTCAATGTTGCCTTCATAAGTAGTGTTTTTTACACTGGCCATTAAAGCTTGAAATGTTTCCAGGTTATCGTGGTACAACATTCCACGCGGTATGTCTAAAGTGTCAGGATTGTATACAATCAAATTGCTGCCGGACTGAATTACATCACCTTCGACAAAGTCTTCCAAATTGTGTGTATTAGGATTGGCAGACAACGGCCATATTTGCATAGTGCCCATTGTTGTCTTGTCCATTGTGTTGATATTGGTGTGGTTGTTTTCTCCTTTGACTAATGTGCCATCATCTACGAAAAACAATGACATTGCATAGTCTTGGACAAAAAATTGAGGTGTGTGATAGGACATAAGTAACTCCATTTATAATTAGCTGTGCTTATAACAACGAGCACTGGTTAAGGTTTAAGGATTAGATCCTCAAAAGATGCTTCGATCCATACATGAGCGCCGCATCCAAGTGGAAACTCTGGTGAATAGATGATTTTGCTAGGACCGTCTATGACGACCTCGTGGCAATATGTGTTTGTTTTATATGTCTTGACGGTTATACAAGGATGGTTCTCACCATGCTTACGATTGTCACGGATAACATGCTGGTTAATGTGTATTCGAGCCTTCATTAAGAAGTACCTCATCAATTAATATTTGTCG
>Ga0209815_1001956_pt1 | contig 12964 bp, 10 predicted proteins | sample CoawatmetaG00DNA_FD_187507 | JGI IMG/M metagenome (GOLD analysis project Ga0209815, IMG submission 187507) | Marine microbial communities from the West Antarctic Peninsula - Coastal water metaG002-DNA (SPAdes) (version 2) | ecosystem: Environmental > Aquatic > Marine > Coastal ...
CATTACCAGAGTTTTCAGGCCAGTAATTTTAGCTACACAACCTTCTGGTGAAAGATTACCTTTAAGAATAGCTAGGTGACCTTGCTTGTACACAGGGTTAGTAATAGGGCGAATCACATCTTGATCAGCACTCGGCGCATCAGGTACGTCTTTGAGTACCTCTGCCATGGTCTGGCCAGTGATGGTTATACAATCGCCATGCAGTAAACCAGCTACCAGCAGTGTCTTCATAACCTGTGGTATACCGCCTGCTTGGTGTAAATCAACTGCCAAGTATTGTCCACTAGGCTTGAGATTACATAGCACAGGAATCTTTTGGCGCATGCGCTCAAAATCATCAATATTCCACTCTACTCCAGCCGCATGCGCGATGGCTAAAAAGTGCAGCACGGCGTTGGTGGAACCACCCGTGGCCATAATAACCGCCACTGCGTTTTCAATCGATTTTTTGGTGACGATATCACGCGGCTTTAGGTTCATCCGGATCGCTTCAACCAGCACCTTGGCAGACTCTTTGGCTGAGTTCATTTTCTCATCATGAGGGTTAGCCATGGTAGAGGAGTAAGGCAGCGAAATACCAAGCGCTTCGAATGAGCTAGACATTGTGTTGGCTGTGTACATGCCGCCACAGCTGCCAGTACCAGGAACAGCTCGACGTTCGATCTGAAGTAGATCTTCGTCGCTCATACGCCCTGCCGCATGTTCACCCACGGCCTCAAAAACACTAACGATATTCAGATCCTGACCCTTGTAGCGCCCGGGGAGTATGGTGCCTCCATATACATAGATAGAGGGTACATTGCTACGCAGCATGCCCATTAGGCCACCAGGCATATTTTTGTCACAACCGCCAAGCACCAGAACGCCGTCCATCCACTGGCCCTGCACGCAGGTTTCAATGCAGTCAGAGATCACTTCACGACTAATCAACGAGTACTTCATGCCCTCAGTACCCATGGCCATACCATCTGAAATGGTTGGAGTACCAAAGACTTGTGCATTACCACCGGCTTCTTCGATACCTACAATCGCGGCGTCAGCCAGCCTTTGCAAACCACTGTTGCAAGGAGTGATTGTACTGTGACCGTTAGCTACACCGACCATAGGTTTCTTGAAATCTTCAGCCTCGTAACCCATGGCGTAATACATCGAGCGATTAGGCGCGCGCGCGGTACCTTCAGTGATGTTCTTACTGCGTCGATTGATCTGATCGTCGGTATTACTGGTGTCGTGCGTCATGATATTTCTCGTTGAGAGTGGCGTTGATAAAAACAGAAAATGCCAGAAAATTAAGCTAGAGCAATATGATAGTCATGCTGTATTAATATGTACAGCATGTCATTGCCATCGCCATCTATGAACGGTACTAATTCACGAGTAGCTAGAATTGGTGAACGCCTGCTTCATCATAAACAATGAGAAAGCTCTCAGATCCTTATCCCATCAAAAGAAAGATCTTGAAATGACCGTCGGTCAGTTATATAGTTGAACTATTGGTTGTGAGTTTAGGCGTTTTGGTTAATGAGAGAGCCAGAAGCACAGACTAAAGTTACTACCGCGGCGTGAATTACTAGAAATCGCCGAAGCATGCTTTCGTAATAACAAAATAGAATAAATGCAGATTAACCAGAGAAAGAAATTATGAGCACAACTGACCACGAAAACGTCACTAAATTACACCCTCAAAACCTGGAAGCGCTAGTCGCACTGCAGAGAAGCAAGTTTCGTGCTGAGGGCGAAGTCACCTATTCGACGCGGATTGACCGTCTAAAGAGACTCAAGGCACTGATTCTTGAAAATAAAACAGAGTTCGCGAAAACAACCAAACGCGAATTTGGTGGTGCACGGTCCTATGAGTTCAGTTTATTCTCGGAGTTCGCATCAAAGGTCGAAGCCATCGACTATTCAATGAAACATTTGAAAGAGTGGATGAAGCCTGAAAAACGAAAAACGAACAAGCCCATGAACTTTTTGGGTGGGAAGAGCGAGGTTAGGCATTTCCCTAAAGGCGTTGTTGGCATCATTTCTCCTTGGAACTTGCCCTTTGGCTTGACTGTTGCGCCTCTGACAAGTGCGCTTGCTGCAGGTAACCGAGCGTTATTGAAACCTTCTGAATTCGTTCCTGAAACAGCGGCATTGTTTGCCGAAGTTGTCCCCAAATATTTCTCAGAAGATGAAGTCGCGGTCGTAACCGGTGGCACAGATATTAGTCAACGTTTTGCGGAATTGCCTTTTGACCACCTACTGTTTACCGGGTCTAGTAATATTGGCGCAAAAGTAATGCAATCAGCCTCGAAAAATCTGGTTCCCGTCACGCTAGAACTTGGCGGCAAGTCGCCTGTAATTATTGGTCGTAGCGCAAAGCTTGATCTGGCTGGAACCCGCCTGACATTCGGTAAGCTTTTGAATGGTGGTCAATTATGCCTGTCGCCAGACTACGTTGCGGTGCCGAATGAGCTAGAGGAGCAGCTTATTGCTCGGGTAGTTCAGGAGGCACAGTCAATGTATCCGAACATCACCGAAAATGAAGATTATGCGGGTGTAATCAACGAAAGACACTTCGCCAGGCTACAAAACTACATTGATGACGCAGTTGCCAAAGGGGCCAAGCTCACAATAGTTGGTGCTGACAAGACGCGTGCCTCTGAAGACAATCGTCGTATGCCCTTACACATCTTACAAAACGTCAATGAAGATATGTTGGTTATGCATGAGGAAATATTTGGCCCTATTCTTCCTGTGATGACCTATTCCGACGTGGCTGAAGTTCCAGATATGATTGAGCCCCGCCGAAATCCTCTTGCCATGTATTACTTTGGTAAAGATAAACGTGAGCAAGAATACTTACTGAGTAATGTGCAAAGTGGTGGTGTTTGTATCAATGATATTACTCTTCACTACGTACAAGAGGATCTTCCGTTTGGGGGTGTGGGCGCCTCTGGTATGGGTGCCTATCATGGCCCGGAAGGATTTAGGAGCATGAGTCATCCGCGCGCGATTTACAGCCAAACTATGATTGATGTTTTACCCATTATTGGAGCACGCCCGCCCTTTGGTAAAAAGTTCCGAAAGAATATAAGCAAAATTCTTGGCTCAATCTGAATGTAAGACTAGAGATTTTTATACGTGCTGAGTGATTGAACTTGAACTTCAATGCAATGACATTGATTTGATTCTACTACGTCACGACAGTTAGTCGACAAGATGGCTGCAGAATAAACGCGGGTACTCATAGAGAGGACTTGCAAACATAAAAAGAGTACTGGGAGAGTTATCATGACAATAAATCGCCAATGGCTATTAGCTGAACGACCGATAGGAATGGTTGGTCCGCATAATTTTAAGTACACCGAAACTCCGATTCCTGAACCCAAAGATAATGAGGTGCTGGTAAAAAATCTATTTTTATCATTTGACCCCGCACAGCGAAACTGGATGGTTGACCGCAAGGCTTATCTGCCGCCAGTGGCCATCGGAGAACCTATGCGTGCAGGTTCTGTTGGGCAAGTAATAGATTCGCGACACACCGAATATCAAGTGGGCGATCTAGTGCAAACGACCGGCTATTGGCAAGATTATGTAGTTGCAGCACCCGGTGAAGGTCCAATGGGTTTAGTTAAATTGCCATCAGGGGTATCCCCTGAAATGATGTTATCTGTGCTCGGTATAACAGGGCTCACGGCGTATTTCGGTTTGCTAGAGATTGGTCAGCCTAAAGCCGGTGAGACCGTTCTTGTTTCTGGTGCTGCAGGTTCTACTGGCTCGTTCGTTGGTCAGATCGCAAAAATTAAGGGTTGCCGTGTAGTAGGTATTGCTGGCGGCCCAGATAAGTGTAGGTGGTTAAAAGAGATTGCCGGCTTCGACGCCGTCATCGACTATAAAAATGAGGATGTTAGTGCGCAAATTGCTCATCACTGCCCAGACAAGTGGGACGTGTTCTTTGATAATGTTGGCGGCCCTATTCTCGAGGCGGCCCTAGATCACGTTAATCTGCGTTCTCGGGTTGTTTTATGTGGCAGCATCTCTGGTTATAACGCCACCACCCCCATACCTGGCCCGTCAAATTTGTCGAACCTGACCATTAATCGAGCGCGAATGGAAGGATTCGTTATTTTGGATTACATGCCACGAGCGATGGAGGCTGTCCAAGAACTAATGGGGTGGGTTTCATCAGGCCAATTGATTTATCAGGTCGATCTACAAGAAGGCTTTGAAAATATCCCTGCCACTTTACAGCGGCTTTACGCCGGGCAAAATCTTGGTAAGCAGCTACTCAAAATAGGCTCATAGAAATAACCTTAAGGACTGCTATGACACACATCATACCCAAGCAACGTGAGGAATTATCTGAGTTAGAACCGATGTTGAAAATGGTAGAAGCATCGATGGGCTTTTTGCCAACATCCATGCTGACCATGGCGCATTGGCCAGAACTTACTCAGGCCTTTGGCGGTCTTGGCGCAACGGTTCTGCATAGCGGTGAACTAGATGCTGGGCTAAAGCAAATAATTGCGTTCGCGGTAAGTAACGTCGCGGGTTGCCGTTATTGCCAAGCACATACGGCTAACTCAGCACAAAAAAATAGCGTTAGCTCAGAGAAAATAAAAGCGGTATTTGAGTTTGAGAGTAGCGCTTTATTTTCTGATCAGGAGAAGGCGGCGCTTCGAGTTGCCGTGCACGCGGGTATGGTACCTAATGCGGTGGAAGCTGAGCACATGAGTGACTTGTCTAGATACTTTAGTGAGAAGCAGGTTATAGAAGTTGTGGCCGTTATTTCACTGTTTGGTTTTCTGAATCGCTGGAACGACACAATGGCAACTACCTTAGAAAGTGCCCCTAAAAACTTTGCAGCGAACCAGCTTGCCTCGCACGGCTGGGCTGCAGGCAAGCACGAATAACCACCACTCGATCGCACGTGCAAAGGCAACTTGCCTCTAACTAAATTAATGGAAAAGTACTATGAAAAAACTTAATTTCTATGATCAACTTAACGCGGCTACGCTTTTGTTGGTGTCACCCGAGTGGCGAAAAGTTAAAGCAGCCCGACAGTCGGCGGTATCTTTTGAAACGCCAGATGTCACTATTCCAACTGAATTCCGGACCATTGCGGGCCGCAATATTCGCTTAGCTGAAGCAGGGCCCCCCGATGCACCACTCGTGGTATTACTCAGTCCGTTCCCAGAAAGCATTCTGAGTTTTGCTGGTTCCTGGGAAGCACTGACAGAGAAATGTCGGGTAATTGCCATCGATCTTCCGGGATTTGGTGCTTCTGAAGGTGACCGAAGTGATATGTCACCCAACGCTCAGGGTGCCCATCTAGCTGCAATCTTTGATGAGCTTGACCTGAATAATATTCATCTTGTCGGGCCTGATGTGGGAATGGGAGCAGCGCTCGCCTATGTACTTAATCATAAACATCGCGTAACAAGTTTAGCGGTTGGACATGGCGTCGGTGCACCCGGCCCATTTAAACTGGCCTTTATGATCAACATGTTGGCCAAATTTGGTTTCATGCGTTTCACAACGGGTTTGTTAGGTGCCGGTCCACTCATCGCTTTCTCGTCAAAACTTGGGTCCATTCGTCATCGGGCCAACGCTAAGCAAATAGATGATTATAAGCGGTCTTACTCGGGGCGTGCCCCTGAAGTGGTTTACTGGTTTAAGGACTTTCGGTCTAAGGCTGCAGAGTTGGCTGCTCGGGTGAAAGAAATCGATATACCTACTCTAGTTTTTTGGGGCGAGCTTGATCTTCTCTTTGATCCAAGTAATGCTGAAAATCTCGATGCAGCCCTGCCGCACAGTAAGTTGCAAATTCTGCCTGAAGCAGGCCATCTTGCTTGGGCTGATCAACCAGAATTATTCGCCGAGATGATTATTGATTGGGTGGAAACCGATCGTCAATAAGTGTCGTTTTTATACGTCCAATCCCTTCACTAAGATTGAGTTTGCGGTACTCCCAGCATCACGATGTTTCGCTATAGCTTGGTAGTCATCAGATGTCATCCAAGCTAAAGCAGATTCTTTTGATGGGAACTCGATAATTACCGATCTTGTATCATCCCATTGACCGGCTAATATCGTTGGGTCTTCATCAACACTCAACATCTTGCCTTCGAACCTCTGAAAAACCTCTGCGAAACCAGCTGAGTATCTATCATATTCACTACGATTATGTATTTTAAACCTAGCAATTATATAAACGGACATCGTGTTTAACTTCTAATTTTGATTAGTTTTGAGTGCCGGTTAAGCACAAAAAAGACGAAGTTACTCGCTTTATAGGTTGTTACTATTTTAGCTAGTTCAACTGTCTCGATATTGTAATGACCGGGAGTCATTTATATACTGATCGAGGATTATAAAAGATCACTTAATTAAAAAAAATACTATCGAGAGGCAGTATTGAATCACTACGCGCAGCCTCAAAATATAGCGAGATATAAAAATGAAATTACTTACCTTCAAGCTGCAAGGCAAAGAATATCTGGGTGCTTTAACTAATACTGGAGTCTTCAACCTAAGTGCCGCGGCGTCGGAGGACATTGATTTTTCCTCAATGCAACACTTTATTGAGGCAGGCCAACCTGCGCTTGATCGCGCCTATGCACTGCTAGCTTCTGGCCCAGCCTCCATACCATCTGATCAGGTAGATTGGTTAGCGCCACTCCCATTACCAGCACAAATACGTGACTGTTTGGGTTTTGAAGAGCATTTAAAAAATGCTTTTGAAAGCGCACTTAAGCTGAGTGCTATGGCTGCGGACGACCCCGTCAACGCTGAGGAGGAATTGCGCGCTAGTGGCCGATTTGCCGTTCCCGAAGTCTGGTATCAACAGCCACTCTATTACAAAGCAAACCGTTTCTCTGTAGCACAAAGTGGCAAAGACGTTGTGTGGCCAGCGTATTCCGAGGTGATGGATTTCGAATTAGAAATGGCCTGCATTATCGGTAAAAAAGGCAAAGACATCAGCAAAGGAAACGCTGAAGACCATATATTTGGGTACACCATTTATAACGACTTCTCAGCACGAGACGCACAAATGGTCGAGTCTTTGGGTATGTTGGGGCCAGCCAAAGGCAAAGACTTTGATGACTCAATTATTCTTGGCCCAGTTATAGTCACCGCGGATGAGTTGGATGATCCTTACAACTTACGCATGCAGGCTCGCGTCAATGGAGAGACTTGGTGCGATAGCAATAGCAACACAATTCACTGGAAGTTCTCAGACATGATCGCGCATATCAGCAAGAGCGAAACCCTCTACCCCGGTGAGGTAATTGGCTCGGGTACAGTCGGTCTGGGTTGTGGTCTCGAGTATCTACGCTTTTTAAGTGACGGCGACATTGTCGAGCTTGAAGTCGAAAAAATAGGTGTTATTTCAAACAAAGTTATAAGGCGGTAATGTAAATGAGTAATCAAGAAAGTCGTACGATTAATGATGAAAACAGCGGTGGGGAGTTTTCTCGTCATTGGCTATTAGTATTAGTTTGTGCTGCAGGAATCGGGGTGGGCGTCTCCGCACTACCCTTTTACACCCAGGGAATATTTATTGAAGCCTGGATTGCCGACTTCGGTTGGACGCGTGCTCAAGCCTCCTTGGGAATCTTGGGATCGACCCTAGCTCTCGCAGCAGCATTGCCGTTTGTAGGTTTAATCGTTGATCGCTACGGCCTTGTTACTCCGGTCATGATTTCGTTGCTAGGGCTGTCACTTGCCTATGTATTGTTGGGTATGTTCGTTCAATCAATTGGTACCTTTGTAATGCTGGCAGTCCTGCAGGCGATACTGGGTAGTGCGTCATCACCACTGGCGTATACGCGCGCGATCAATACCGTATTTAATAAACAACGAGGCTTAGCTCTTGGTGTTGCTTTGTCGGGTGCAGGTGTGGCAGCTACATTTGGGCCGTCTCTGATTAGTAACGCCATCGAATCGTTCGGCTGGCGAGGCGCTTACTTTGCAATGGCCGCATTTACCTTGGTAGTGGGATTAATTATCGTTGCCGTCCTATCACGTCTCAATGGCGCCAAAACACCACTGAATATCGATACAGAGGCAGCTAGCCGAGACTTCAAAATTGCCAAGTCAAGTCGTACCTACTGGACAATCATGGCGGCAATATTTTGCTTGTCTCTAGGGCTTGGTGGGTTGATGATTCACTTTGTACCGATTCTTGTCGAGATCGGCTTTACTACAAACGCCGCAGCTAAAATTGCAGGGGTTATTGGTATTGCGGTTGTACTGGGCCGAATTCTAGTAGGTTTTGCTGTTGACCGCATATTTGCTCCAAGGGTGGCAATTGCTATTCTATTCGCCTGTATCTCTGGCGTTTTGGCTTTGGCATTATTTGGTTCTGCGGTCGCAGTACCAGCTGCATTTGTTATAGGGTTTTCCGTGGGAGCCGAGGTTGATCTGATTGGCTATCTCGTCGCTAGATATTTTGGCATACATGCCTATGGCCAGATTTACGGCAGACAATACTCAACATTCCTAATCGCAACAGGTCTTAGTCCAGTAATCCTCGGTGCGATTCGGGACGCGACTGGCTCTTACACCGCATCTTTGTTCACAGCGGCAGTCTTTATGGTCATATCGGCCACTTTGTTCACAAAACTCCCAAAATTTGACCAATAGAAAACTAATAGCTGTATCACTGTGTGAGAAAGTGTACTCAATTGAAAGCTTTTAAAAGAAAAACCCCTTAAATTTTGAGTAAAGCTCATAAAATAAATTAATTTAGGCGAGCGCTATTTATTCAACGAAATTTACTCTGTAATATACGGAGATGAATAATCAAGTCCTTCACATTTACTCGCGCGCACTCGTATCAGCGAGTGACGGATCATTAAAGGTACAACAAGAATCTGGAGTAAAAAAAGCACAGGCTCTTAAAATGGGTTATAAACTTTGGACTGAAAAAGGAACATCAGCTGCGGATAATCTAACAACGCTACCTATTTTAAGAGATATCCTTGCTGGGCTGGAGCAAGGAGAGATCACGCATCTTTTTGTCCGAGATATTAAGCAAATATCGATAAACGAAGAATTTTGGGTTTACATTAAATACCGATATTTAGTTAAAACTGGGGTCAAACTGCATACTTCCAGCGGCGAAGTCAAATTCACCGATGCTAAGACCAAGAATATAATGAGAGTCTTGGGCTCTATTTCTTATTATGAGAATAAACTTAAAATCATTCGCCTCACCGAGGGTAAAATTAAAAAGATCTCCGATGGATTTTGGAGGGGAGGACAACCTCCTTACGGCTACAAATTGGAGAATAGCAAACTGGTTATTGATCAAAATGAAGCAAAGTGGGTTATTTTAATCCACGAGATGTATAGGGATAACAATACGGCTGATCAAATCCGTACTGAATTGCTTAGGAATGGAATCCTTACTAGGCGAGGAAATCAAGTATGGTCTCAGGGTTCAATCACTGCCTTACTAAATAACACTCACTATGACGGTTATTGGCATTTCACACCTAAAAAGACTGGAAAACAGATACGAATTAATTGTCCTCGAATATGCGAACCGCAGCTAATACAAGCGGTAAGTGATGCGGTAATAAAACGATCCTACAAAAAAGGATTTGATTCAAGAGTAAAGGTGGGCGCGCAAAAAAACGACTAGCTCCTTGCCTCACTATCAAAGTATGGAAACTCCAAATCCCACTATTACAGTGACAAAAGAGCCACTCAACGGACGTTCTGCTATAGAACTCATCAGACGATGATCTGATTGAAGAAGAGCTCGTCCAAAAGACAAGAATAAATCATATAAAATTTACTCCGTCAATTACGAAATAAAAAGATACCGTAGGTAAAAAAATCCCCGCCATCACTCGGATACACGGGCTTTTGTCGTCTTTCTAGGGCCGTATAAAACCCTTATTTGGTAGAGCCAGCGAGAACTACAATTAGACGGTAAACTATTGATTAATATATGGACCAAAGGCCACTGGATTGGCTTATTCTTCGATTAATAGTGCCGATCTTGCTTATAAGGATTATTCATCTGCGATGGTTAATATTAATTTTTCAAGATACAACAGCAGTGATGAGTCTCTCTCAAAGACTGACGTTACCTATATACTGGTTTTTAAAGATAATATGTGGAAACTAAAGGGAGGTTTTGTTCCAGGTAATTTATCTTTAGGTAAAAACTAGTGAGGACTTTTGTTGTTACTTATTCAAATTAGATGAACACGGGCAAATAACATTTCGGCAACACCCGCGTTCATCTGACTTAAGTCTACTTAATTCCTAGTCGTTGACTCGAGAAGCATAAGTACCTCACCATCAACTACTTGAAACACATTACCCCAAAGGCCGCCGTCTACCCGCGTGCCTTTGGCATCCCGCTGCTCCCAGCTGCCATTTGCCATAATATAGCCATTTCCAAGGTCTCGAGAGGTAAATACCGAAGCGTCTAATGTTGCTCCATCGACAGAGCCATCTGCGTTACTTTCCATACCAGCCTGAATTGCCGCACGACCGTAAACTGGCTCAGCTAGCCCAGATAATGACCAAATAGCATCTTCCGTATACAGTAAAGTAATCTCTTCAGCATCGCCCTTGTTGAACACTTGTACAAAGTTAGCAATGTAATCGTTTATGAGTGATGTGGCATCTGTCTTTTTTTCCGCTTGATGATTACCATGGCCATCGGACCAAGTAGTCGTGGATACGGTCATCAATAGAACAAGACTTAATACTGAATTGATAAAAATAGATCGGTTAATTCTAGTCATTATGGTGCCCTTTAATTATAAGTTTTAGTGCGTGAATATGCATGCTAGCATAGAAAATAGTGGTGTTTAACATTAGATTCCATCCTCAATCTTTATCAAACTTTTTATTCATTACTTAACCATAACGAAATACCTCGTCCAGTCAAATCAGGGCTAGAGCGAGGTGAGAAGTTCTTGAGGGTTTTAAAAGGGAGATAAGCAAGTACCTACCGCCCATAAAGAGAAATACTTCGACACGTTAAAAACTATAGTTTTCGTTTTCTATTTTCGGATGTCTAAATAGTTCAAAAATAATAGCGTTAATGGGATAAATCTAAACGCAATCATAGCCAAAGATGGCAAAGCTAGATCGTTTACTGAACTTATAACATAAATCTCCATATCACTCCAAATAAGGCAGCATAAGACTACCAGCGCTAAAACATTAACACTTCTAAAATAATAATTAGTAAAGAATGACCATAAATAAATGGGTGTTCCAATAGCTAACAACACGATGCGTATTAGCAACAATCCCTCCATACTATCGACAGATAACAGTGGATTTTCCTCCCTAGTCACCAAAATAAATTCAGGAAAATATACTGCTAAAAAAATTCTAAGCGTCCAGAATGCTGCAACGAGTAGACAACGAGTACGGATTCTTTTTTCGACTTGAGACATTTTTTGCGGAGATACCTCATATTGAGGGAATAACGCGTCTAGCTCTTCTGGAGAAACTTTGGAGTGACTTGGCATCGGATACTCACTTTTTTAGCTATGGAATATTCTTGAACCCTTAACTACGCATCACAGTATCAAAGTAGTGATTGCACTTTTGAATAGATTACGTTACGCGCGCGCCTGGTCACTGGATGACATTCAAGCGGTAAAAACTTAGGATTCCTACCCGCGAAAGTCACCTCCATGGGGTCTTTTGGTTGCGAGGGATTGTCGAATGAACTGGTTATTCCACCGAAGATTCAGGTGGTAAACACCATGTCTTTTGATGGTTTAAGGGACTGATAGCTTTCTCATTGTGTGACAGAGTGTATTCAATTAAACGCTAGCTAAAGAAAAGCCCCTTAAACGACAAGGGGTTATCTTTATTTGGTGGAGGCGGCGGGAATTGAACCCGCGTCCGCCAGTCCGCTGCCTACGGCTCTACATGCTTAGTTCAGTCTTTAGTTTTAGTACGCTGCAACCCGACTGACAGGGCGCGCAGTGCACGATTTCGGTAAGTTTTTAGTAAGTCCGCCCCGAACAAGCTTCATTACGATCTCATGAGATATGACATTTGAGCATTCCGCCCCCCTAAGGGTTTAGAATTCTGGACGCATAAGCACGGCTCCAGTCAAACGGCACTACACTGGGGTTTAAGCAGCTAGTGCGTAGTTGTCGTCGTTGGCAACTATAAGTTTGCGACTTTGGATTAACGAGATTGGTCACCATCTCGGCATGCACCGGAGGTTTTGTAACCCGCGTCGAATCCAGAACGCCCCCCTGAAGTTTTATTTTAACACAGGAAGTCTTGATAAGAAGCAGACTATTACTAATATCTAACCTCAACGGGACTTTTTTAAGTATTTAAGGTCGAATTTAGTTATCGAATCACCTAGACTCTCTTAAAACAAAAATGATAAGGGTCTACGCCATGCAAAGAGGGCAGTTTTCTTCAAGACTAGCATTTATTTTCGCCGCATCAGGGTCGGCCGTAGGTCTTGGAAATATCTGGGGCTTCCCCACTAATGCTGCGGAAAATGGCGGTGCTGCCTTTGTCCTAATGTATTTTATTTTGGCATTTTTATTGGCTTATCCCGCCATGATGGCTGAGCTTATTATTGGTCGTCATACGCGGTCCAATATGGTTACCGCATTACAAACAATCTCTACCAGCCGGCCAGCAAAAACGATTGGTAGGTTAGTGGGTGTGGGCGGAATGGTGACTGCCGGGCTAATCTTGAGTTTTTACAGCATCGTCGCCGGCTGGATGCTTGCCTTTATGCTTGAACCCATGGCGGTGGTCTTGGGCCTTAGTGACCTCAGCGCTTGGCTGACAGAATTTAGTCTATTGCGTAACCTTGGCTTTGCCGCTTTATTTGTTTTTTTAACGGTACTAATTATTAGTGCCGGCGTTGAACAAGGTATCGAGAAGTGGTCGAGCCGTTTGATGCCATCACTGTTTATCTTAATGATCGCCCTCATTATTTATGTGTTGACTCAAGACG
>Ga0209815_1001960_pt1 | contig 12955 bp, 7 predicted proteins | sample CoawatmetaG00DNA_FD_187507 | JGI IMG/M metagenome (GOLD analysis project Ga0209815, IMG submission 187507) | Marine microbial communities from the West Antarctic Peninsula - Coastal water metaG002-DNA (SPAdes) (version 2) | ecosystem: Environmental > Aquatic > Marine > Coastal ...
ATTTATACTTACTCCAAACCTTATCCATATAAACCTGTACCTTTTTAAAGAATGGATTGGATTTCAATACATCATCAGGTATGTGTCCATACAGATATTGAAAGGATAGAGACTTAGCTTCATTATAGTCTACACCATATAGCTTAGCCATATGTTCGTGTACTGAACCCTTTGGAAATTCATAATCTATCACGTTTGCAATCAACCTTAGATGATAAGCATCGTAATCCATCTCTACCAACATACCCTCTTTACCATATCTACTGATAAACTTCTTTCTACTACCATCCGATTTGTTTAAAGCAGCGAAGTTCATACCACCGAATCTATTAGATGGACGACCCGTGGCTGTATAGGGATTGTATTCACTAAAAACCATACCATCTGTGGTTTGTAATCCATTACTTTCTATTTCATATAAATTTTCTAATACATCAAAGTTATAAGTTTTAAACGTAGTCTCAGTATGTTTATTGCCCATAATAGCAGGTATCTTCATATGTTCTACTAATTTCCTACACCACTGCAAATGTTTCATAATTGGAACAACACAATTAATATTTGGTTTATCATAGTATTTTCTATAAAAATAATCATGAGCATTAGTTAAAATATCATCTATCAGCAGTGGTTGATTTTTTTCTAAGTAATAATTTAGCTGAATATCATATACTCCTTTCCAATTAAACAAATGTAATAAGGTTTTCTTATCATATGTAAACTTATCTTTAGGTGACCAAACCATATCCATATATTTATCCGGATCTAAATTAATAGTATCTGTGTGTCTAAATGGTAAGATATATTCCTTTAGGTCACCATCTAGCATACTGACATACAACAAACACAATTTAGTATCTCTAGGGTGTTTGTTTTTATCACAAGAAATAGGGATAACAATAGAATTATATTTGTGAAATTCTTTATCAAATTCTACAAACTCCTTCTCTGTTTCTACTATTACCAATACAGGTCACTCCATATTTGAGTAGTCTTAGGATACACTTTAAGCATTAATTTTTTCATAGATTGTGCATATTTTTGAATTTCTATTTGAGCAGTCTTCTCATCTCTCAATTCAATGAAGTTCATTATTGCCTGAAAGGATGCTGTCCAATAAATTTCTGTATACAATGTGAGTGGTAGTATACAACGAGCTTGTTCTTTAGCCATACCCATTTTGATTAAGTTATTATAAGCAGATAAAGATATATTATGAGCTTGTTTCCAGTTGGTATCTGCAGCTCTAATCTCATCACCTTCAAACTCACCTTCAGATGCCTGTTTGTTATCATCAGATTGTTTTCTGTATGTGGTTGGTTCATAGAACTCATCATAAGCAACATACCTACCTGAAATCTCATTCCAAGCGTGATCTTTAGTAGATGAGTTAGATGTTGTTTCAATACCAACCACGTGCTTATACCATTGCCTCATTACAAACTCTGGTGCTTTGATGTGGAACTGAACCTGTAGGTGTCTGAATGGAGAGTAGTGTTTGTATTTAGCTAAATACCTAACTAACTTCTCATCTGATTTATCAAATGTTTCTTTTCTCTTACCGAATGATACTCTTGCTGAATTGACAACTGTTAGATCATTTCCCAATGAATCTACAACCTCAATAAAGCCTTTGTCTAAGACTTGACTTTTCATTTATATAACCTTTATTTTGTGATAATATATATTGAATTAAAACACCAAAATGTAAATTAATATAAGCTACTTCCGCCGCCGCCTCCTCCAGTAGTCGTACCCGCGCCAGCTCCAGAATTTTGATTGCTTGTTTGATTGCCTGGAGCATTTCCTTTACCTGTAGCTTTATCTCCAGTTGATTCATTTTGTGTATTATTTTGACTATTACTTTGTTCACCATTGGCTTGTTGACCGGTAGTTCCTAATCTAGAAAGTACTTCTTGAACTGATGTTATCTTTTCACCAGATCTATAATATTGGTAATTGGGTAGAAGTTTACGGATATTTGGTATAACTAAAGAGGCAACTTTTATTTGTTTAAAATTCTTAATTAAAATAAATCTTTTATTGCCTGATATTTGCCATTCTAAACTAACATAATCATATAAAGGAGACAATTTGTAATTATCTGCTGCAATTTCAAATGCGGGTGAACTAAGTTCATTTGTTTTTTTAGCAAAATATCTAATCATTTTACCAACAACGTAATCTTCTTCTGTTGGTATTGTGGATTCAGGTTTAATTGTTAAAGCTTTTTGTTTGTTCAAAGTATTATAATACTCAAAATCATTACTCTGTATATTATCTCTGAATATTAACTCTGTTGTTGGTTTGTGTTCTCCGCCGGACATATAGTAAACACTCAAATCGGTAGTGTAATGTGTATGATATAAAGATCCTTCGGCTAAATATTTTCTTCTTTTAGTCAAAAATTCTTTTTTTCCAGCTACTTGATTTTTTACTACTCTTTGGGTATTATTATTTATATAAGAAATGGAACGGTTTTTATATAGTGTTTTATTTTCTCTGTCATTCAAAAGTTTTTGAAGTTCTAAATTAACAACTTGAATATCGGAAGCATCTGACGTGGTATCAATTGTATCTGGGGGGTTGACTGCCATTATTTTCTCCTAAGGCCTTTAAAAAAGCTTGTTTCATGGTTTTGTTGGTAATTTAATCTCATTCCCAGCCTCATCTGTTGCGAATGCAATACCAGTTGTTGGTATCCAACTATCATATGGTTCTAAACCCCTATAAGTATCAGTACCAATCTCATCTCTTCTAGCTCTCATTTTAGCTAATCTTTCTTCAGGTGTTCCTATGTTAAATTCACTTATTCCTGTTTCATTGGGAGCTTCTATTAGTTCATCCCAAAATTTTTGTCTATATATTTGTAATATTTTTGTGCCGCTTTTAGCACCAGCATCTGACGGAACTCCTTCTCCATAAAAATCCACTTGTGCTTTGTCTTTATTAGGATTCCATTTGGTTAATTGGTACATCAGAGTAAAATTGTGAGATAAAAGATAAGCCGCATTACCATATTGTGCTCCATCTGACAATGTTTGCCCTCTAGCTAAAGATTTTTGTGAACCTGCTAAACCATCATATGTTGATTTTAGTATAGTAACTTCTAACTCCGGTAATTCAATAATTATTTCTTCTTCTATTTTATCTTTTTTAATAACTTCATTAACTTTAATCTGGCTAATTTCAGGATGAACATCCATATCAATTTTATCTGTCTCTACATCTTTGAATACCTCATCTTTTTGTTTTTCAACTTTTTTAGAATTAGTAGGGTTTCTGTCTGATGGAACAGTTCCTATCCAAATAACATCTTGTTGTTTTATTTGCTCTAATTTATTTTTAGGTTTAGGCTTAGGTTCTGATTTTTTTACAGGAGTATTTGGTGTAAGATCAATCGGCACTTGCTTTTTAGGTAATGGTGCAGTTTTTAATTTTGGTTGATTTACAAATTGCTCATTTAACAAATCATTAAGTTCCTTATCTAAATCTTCATCTGATGGTGTATCTTCATTGTCTATAACTTCATCATTAAACTCAGTAGTATCAGAATTATCTGAAGTATACGGATCCTCAGGTTCTTCTAATTCTTTTTTTAAATTGTCTAAATCTAATTTTATAGTACTTGGATATGGCGCCGGAATCCAAGGTTCAACCTCTTTATCAAACTCTGCTAGTTCTTCCATCTCAGCATCAAAGTCAAAATCTAGAAGGTCAAGATCTTCATCGCCAAGTATATCAACATCAAGATCACTCTCTGTCTCAATATAAGGGCGTTTTACTTGTTCAAATGGATCGCCTATAACTTCAGCTTTAATTTTCTTACGTGCTTTTTTAGGTCTTTGGTAATCTTTCAAGTTCACAGAGCCAGGCATTCTATTAATTCTCATTTTAGTTTGTATTTCTGTTAACCATCCTGCTGGTGTTATTTTTTGCGTTATACCAAAGATTTGAAAATAAGTGAGAGGACCAAGAGTTGATACTGGTTCTTTTTCCTTAGTTTCAACAAGCTCTCCTATCGGTTGTTTGTACTTGTTTTGGATATAATCAGTATGAACTATGTCTCCAGGTAGGATTCCACCTGTGCCATCTATTTCTAAACCCAATTCTGCTGGAATTAACGTGGTCATATCAAATTGAGAAGCCGGTGAGCTAGCATTCAAGTAACTTCTTAAAGCACCTTGCGCTTCTGCTAATAAGACTATATGCTTACTTTTTTCATCCGTTACGTAGTAGGCTTTTATTTCTGTTTTTTCTGTTTGCTTTCCAGCCTTTTTAGTAGCAATTATATATGATACGGTTGGATTTCCATCTGAATCTTTTGTTATCTCATAATATTCTTGTTCTGATGACTTTGGATCGTCTGTTTCTTTTGCTCCAGGTTTTTTTATTTTAGGAGTAAATTTTCTCCAAAAATATTTTGAATCTATAGAAATCTGAGGACCCTGATTTCTAACTATTTTAGAATTTTCACTGGCATTTTCACTACCGACATTATGGATTATTTTTAGTGGACGTGGTGGGCCTTTCTGATCTTTTCCTAATTCAGTAGGAGGTAAAACATTAGAACTTTTTAGAGATTCTAAGTATTTATCAGCATAAGGATCACCTTCACCACCCTTACCATCTAAATACAGAAGTTTATCAAGTTTAGAGTCAATACTTTGAGCGTCGCTTTCTCCCTTTATCTTATTGCTACCATAAAGTATACTCAAAGCTTGTGCATCAGGTATCTTAAATTCTAAACTTTGATTTTTAACAATACTACCAATCTTATATGATGGAAATGAAAATATTCCTGTTTTCTTAACCTTATGACTGTTGTCATTAAAAGATGTGTATTCAGGATCAGTTGATTCTGTATCGGATTTATCTATTACTTTTATATTTGTAGTATCAAATTGGTCTGTTACTAAATCAAAATCCCAAATGTTATGAAAATTTGAATTTAAAGCACTCAGTAAACGTTTCATAGCACTTTCAATTGTGCCTGGAGGATTTACGTTGTCTTCACTATTATCACTATTTTTAGGATCTTTCATTCCAAAAGCTTTTTGTATTTCTGTTATGTTGACAAATATATTTCTTAATCTTCCATTTCTTATATTGCCGGGATTTGCAAAAGTTTTTGATTTTGTAACACTTTTTGAAAAACCATCTTTCCCTGCGCCCGTGGCTTTGCTTGCAATGCTTTTCCCTTCTATATTAGCAAGTGATAAAAAAGCTCTTAGAAACTTATCTCTTTCAGACAGACTTTCATTTTTGAAACCAAGCCAATTAGTTCCGGTATTCGTATCAATACCGGAACTCAATATCTTTAAATTATTTTCTATAATAGAAAATTTAAATGGATCTACTCCTAAAAGCAGTGGGGGATTTCGTATATGAACTGACTCCTTCAAAGTTTCAGATAAATTAGCTTCTTCTACATTCAAATCAAATTGATCTTCAGAAGACATTTCTTTTATTACTATAGGATTACCTTCATCATCACCTTCGGTATGTAAAACTGCGTTTACACTCCTCATAGTCATTTTTATACCCTTACCATCTTCAGAACCACCATCATACGATAAATATCTATTCAATATTTGATCTTCAAACCATGCCCACGTAACAAGAATATCTTCTACGCCGCCGGGCTGCACAAGCCATATGATATTTGGATTATCCTTATTATCTACGGTGATACCATGCATATCCTTTCTAATTCTAGACGCAGTACCCGTAAAATTTTTGTAAATCATTTTGCTTTCACTTTCTAAAGAATTAAATTGTTCTCCTAATTTAGTGTTACCTGTAATACCCATAGCATCATAAACTATAACATTTCTTAAATTTAGTATACAATTGACTAAAGTATCAGGAGGAAGTATTTGTGGTTTACTATCCTGTGTTAGTTTTACAGTACCTAATGTATTTCCGCTCACATCTATTGCTTTTTTCATTAGAGCCGAACCTAATCCTGTAATTGTGGTTACGCAATCAAAACCACCATCATCTCTTAAATTATAATTAAAGTTTTTAATCTGACCAGCCATAGCATCATAATCACCACCAGCTTTTAGTATTGTTCCTTGAGGATTTGTAAATATAGTTTGGTCTATTTGATATATTCTATTACCATCAACATCAGTATAATAATATATAAATGGCTTTACACCAATTTGGGTTTGTAAACTATCTTTATTTGAAAGAACCCATCCCCAATCTATAGCTACAGTTTTTCCGACAGTTAAAAAATGTGGAGTTAATTCATCTAAGTCTTCAATAGCAGGCACAGTCCAATTTATGGTAGCCTCTCTTATAGCTTTAAATCCACCCTTGTATTCTACTGTAATATCTTTTATGCCTGGTATTCCCCTTATTCCGGAATTACCTGGATTGTCCGTTCTATTCTTGTAGGTGCTTTGATAACCAAAAGCCATTCCCCCAATTATTCCACTAGGATCATCTCTCCTATGTTCCCCACCTGATATAAGAATATTTTTTACTTTTGATTTATTAGAACACATCCTAACAAATACTGTTCTTGAAGCTAAATCATTTAATGTTAAAGCATCCGGAAGTAATGGGTCTTGTAAACCAACGGATAGTCTAGCAAGTGCTCTTTCCTTAGCTTTTAATTTTTCTTGTATTTTTTTTGTTATAAACTTTGTAAACATAGTTAGTTTGCGTTACTTATTGATTGTAAAATCTCATCTATCTCGGTTGGTATTCTGAGTTTTTTTAATGGGTCTGGTGATATCTGACCATTGCTCAATTCATTAGCCTTTGCTATAATCCACCAAAGGTTTGAATCATTATAGTATCTTTGAGCCATAGTATCAAACCTATCCCCAAATATTGGATAAGCAAATATATCTGTATCTTTTATTGGAATATTTGGTATTATTCTTGGTTTATAGTATCTAACATTGTTTGCATCTTTTTTGATTATATTATTTTTATATCTCATTGTAAAGTCTCTATTTATGCGGTTTGTTCAGCGGCCGCTTCTGTTGAAGTTTCTGGTGATTTTGGTATTTGGGTATTAAAAACATCGTTATATTTTTTATCTCTTAAAGGATATCCCCTATCATCTGGAAAGTTAAATCCTTTTCCTTTTGCAAATCTATCATTACTTTGACCAGCTCCCCCGGCTTCCATTTTCAGCCAATCTAAATCGTAATGTTTTCCTGTAGATACCGGAACATACTTTCCTATATGTTTAAATTCACATTGTGCTTTTATAAAGTGTGGGAATTGCAATTTATCATCTATTTCCCAAGTAGTAGCATCCTCTACAGTTATACTCAATGAAGATAGTAAACCAGGAGTATCTACAAACATATCACCCATTGTTAATTCCATAAATGGAGTCACCATTCTCTCACCCTCAGTAAATGACGGATAGCACATACCAACTAAATAATTTAACTTTTCCATTAGGACAGGTAATTCTTGCTTTGTTTTTGGATATATGGTGAAACCAAAACTTATATTTCTATCAACTCCTTGATAAGTATAAATTTTATCTGGTCTTCCAATATACCTTTCTTCTCCATATTCAGGAGTTATAGAGTCTGATATACCTTCTACCAAAGCTCTAAAGATTATCCATTTATTATGAACTACATCTCTAAATCTAAATTTTATAAAATCAGAATTTACAAGGAATTCAGTTGCTGGAAAACTTTTTGTGTTACTGGCATTAGAACCATATGGTATCATATTGACTTTATCAACAGCGTCGTTGTTAAGATTTACTTTACTCAGCCCAGAAGTTTTGACATTTCTTAAACTGGGGATATCTTTGTTTTCAATATTATCTGCTCTTGTGGCAGGATTGCCTATGAATTGAGATCTTTGGTCATCTTCTTTTCTTTGTTTAAGAAATTGAGAATCGGTGGAACTGTTTGAGTAATCAAAGAAAAGAGCATCATCACCTTTTATTTTGTTGTAGTATGAATTTTTATCATTTAAATTTTTATATGTTAAGGTATTGTATTTTTGATTCTCTTGTTTTTTTAACGGCGCCTGCGATTTTTCATTAAAAGTTCCACCAGGCTTTGTTATAGCTTTAGTTATATCAGTTACAGCAAGATCGGCCGTACCTGTGAATGAAACTGAACCATCTTTACCAATTGATTTTGGAGCTGATGAAATTAAAAATCCATATCTATTAGGATTACCTAAAGCAAATTTAGGCACATACTGAGCAGCGTCAGCACCTTTCATAACTTTATTTACTTTGTTATTGACATAATCATTAAAACGTTTAAATTTAGTGTCCATTGGTGGTAAATCAGGAATTACATCTTTTACGCTGAAAGCTTTTGCTTGCTGTGCTAACCTACCTTTAGGAGTAACATCAGTAACAACAACATTCTCATATCTACCACCACCTAAGTGCCTTTCTGGATGTCCTATTGGAATAGCAGCTGATATAGCAAGTTCACCCACTCCTGTAATAACATCAGTTATAGAGTTGCCACTCCCAGCTCTACCACCAGGAACTGTGCCTAATGTACTACTAATTATATCTGATATTTCTGATGCAGCTCTACCAAGTCCAACTAAACCTAATACAGATATTGGATTCCAAATCTTACTTTCTAATGTAGGATTTAATCCCTGTAAAACAAATTGTTTTCCTATAAATCCTAAACCTTTTGAAGTTAGTAAGAATTTACTAATTCTAAACTTATCAGTTATGTTTCTATCAATTAAACCTGTTATACCTGGCGCACCTCTAACAAATCCACCTGCAAATTCCCCTAAAGGATTAGTAGCTGGTGTACCGTCTAAACCCCATTGATTTCCTGTTTCTCTTAAAATGAAAGGTTGTCTAAATAAATCAAAGTTAAATGGGTCTGCTATCTCTCTAAAATTACCAAACGAAGGAACATTATTATCACCCATACCAGTTGGAACATTTTGATATGTACCCGATGAAAATTCAAATAAATCATCTTTTATGTTATCATCATAATTTGATTCTAAAGTTTTTATACTCAGCCCATCGCTTATTGTATTATTGAAAGTATCTATTGAAGCTCCGATTCCATCACGACGAAAATTTTCACGCTTTAGAGCAAAAGTAGTTTGCTGCATATTAAAACCATCCGGCTGTGTATATATAGATGGCGTAAATGGTATCTCATTATTAGAAAACTGAGAAGTTCTACCGGTTAATGGAATTAGTCTAGCAAATTTAGTAAATGGGAATGGGCCACCGATTGTTCCTTTAGTATCATCACTGGATATATGAATAGAACCATCTTTATATCTATCTCTTAAATTAGTTCCACCATCTAAACCAAACTCAACACCATAACCAGTTGGTGAAAATATGTTTGGTAAAGAAACATTTGTGAATGGTGCTTCTACTGAGGAATGAAAGGGTGGCGTTTCTGAGGTTCTACTTCTTTCACGAAAAGTCTTAAAGTCAAATAAGTTTGGCGTTGGTAGTAAAGAATTACCATGTGCATTTTCATATTTTGGTGTTTTATCAAATGATGTTATTGTAAATTGAGTTGGTCCTGTAGATATATGTTGATTTATACTAAAAGTTAACGATTCATTTTCTGGTGGATTATAATTACTAACAGCATCAGCTATAGGAAAAAATCCATTTTTAAATTGTGTAGGAAAAATGTTTTTCCTCCACCTTTGACTAAATTGTCCGTCTGAAGCAGGTACAAAAGGATTGTCTATTTTTTTTAATACAGGAGAATTAGCCTTTATGTAAAGAGACTCTAAATCTGTCTTAGGTGTAAAGCCAGGAGCATCATCATTTGGAATGAAGTCTACCCCTTCTTTTATTTGAGTATCTAACTTGTCATATTGAGACCTTCCATTGAAGTTTGATAAATCTGATACTAAATCTTTTAAAGCCACTTTCTTTCTCCTATGAACTTAGTGCCATATCACTAACTTTTTTCGTTAATCTACCCATTAATATTTCATTTTGACCTATTAAATTTCTAATAAGTTTATTTGTTTCTGCCATATTAGCACCAAAACCCATTTCGTTTTTAGTGCCAGAGAATACCTCACCTTTGTGAACTTTTGCCATACCAGTTTCTTTTACTTCTCCACCTGTTTCTAGTCCAACTGCTGATTTAGCACCCATTACAAGACCAAACATTGAACCAACAGCAGCTATTCCTAATGGAATCCCAATACCAAATGGAAATTTAGCAAAAGATTTCATTATAGCAGGTATAGCACCTGCTAATTGAGCAGCAGCTGTTCCCGCAGCAGCACTAGCTAATGCAATCTCTAAACCTTGCTGTTTACCTAATGATGCTTCTTTACTTTTCTGTGCTTGTTCTGCTATCTGAGCAGATGTCTGTTCACCAGCTATTATCTTACCTAAATCACTTACTGTAACTCCCATAGCCTCAGCCAAAGCTTTTCTCTGAACTACATTCATAGCCTCAAAGTCTGCTTGACTGCCTACTTGATTCTTAACCTCTTTAGCTAATCCCTCTAAATCACCTGTGAGTGCAAGTTCCCTAGCTTTGTCTGTATTTATTTGTCTACCAAGTAACACCGAAGCTTCCATCTGTTTTTCAATAGAAGATTCAAAATCTAATAGGGATTCAGCTATACCAGCAACTGTTGATAAATTTAATCCTAATTTTCTTGCCTGAAGGGCGGCTTTACCTATATTTACCCCACCATCTTTTGCAAATTGTGCAAATGTTTCTGTGTTTTCAGCTATATCATTCAATACTGCCGCTGGAGCAACTCCTTCTGCTCTAGCTAATGAACCTACTACACCTATAAGATTTAAGTTTGTTTCTATTGAAGCACCATTAATAGACTGCATAGATTTAAGTAACTTACCAGCATTAGCACCACTTAAACCGAATTGTCCTGTTATCAAACCTAATTGAGCAGATACACCAGCCGATACTACCGACAAAGAACCGAACTCTTCTCCTAATGAGGTAACAGCAGCTTCTGCTTCTGATGAACTACCACCAACTAATTTTGCAGACACACCAGCTGCTTTCATATTACCAGCTAACCTAGCCGACTCAACTGCTGAAGTTCCTAATGATTGTCTCACTTCTAAAACTTTACCAGCAAAGTCTGTTATAAGTTTTACTACTGCCCCTAATGCAGCAGCGCCCATTAATTTTTTACTTGACATTATACCAGAGAATTGCTTTGCCTTTGCTCTCATCTCATCTAAACCATCTAATGATTTCGCATCTATGGCTAAAGCATCTCCTAGTTTTTCTCCTGTTTTCTTAGCCTCCTCGGCAAAAAGAACTAAGTCATCCGTCATATTTCCCATGACAGCTTGAGCTTCCTCACCAAGACCAGCAAATTGTTCTTCCAAATCAGCTGTGAATGCTATAGCGTCAAATGTTCCATTTTTTAAATCTTCAGCGGCTTGTAGTTGAGCTTCGGCAATTAAATTATAACCTTGTTGTATCTCGCCTGTGCTTCCCTTAGCAAGTTGCATAGTTTTATCTAAATCCTTTGTAAAATTGGTCTGTTTTAAAATTTCACCTGCGCCAGTTTTAAGAAGTTTATTCATTTGAGTAGTTAAACTTTTAGTTTTTTTACCTATAGCAGCTTGAGCTTTGTCAATTTTTAATTGAGCTTCTTTTGAACGTGCTTGTTTTTCCTCTAATTTTGTAATTTCATATTCATACTTTAAAACTTTTTCTCGTGTGCTTGCTTGAATTTTAGTACCACTAATAATTTTTTGTGTGATTTTTTCACGTTCTTTTAGAAGTTGATTTAATTTTTTTTCTTCTGTTATAGATAATTTAGCCATTTTACGGTCTCAAGCCCTTTTTCTGTAAAATTTTATATAAATCGGCTTGAATCTCTTCAACTGAACGTTGGTGTTTGGCAACCTTTTTTCCAAATTCCGGCTCATCTTTTGCCAGTTTTTTAATTATTGAATCCATCTTATTTTTTTTAGCACTATCAAAAATTTTGTCTATAAGCTTATCTAGCAAACCCATTGTAATCTCCGTGTTATTTTTGTGTGGAATTATTCAATAATAAATATCAAACTTCTTACTTTTTGTATGAAGGACGTGAACTTTTGTTTTTCTGTTGAACCTTCTTTGCCTGTTCAGCTTCATCTTTGTAGTGTTTCTGTAACCTTTTGAAGTAAAACTTCCTAAGATATATAGGCATGTTATACACCTCAGAGAATGAGAACATTCCCTGTGAATTAAAGCTTATTTGAAATAGTTGTTCGTGTATTTCTGTTTTGTAACTAAGCGGAAGGCCAAAGAAACGTAACGGTCATAGGGACCGTGAACTCCTTTTCAATTCCATCTGAATCAATGTATGTAGATGTCATATCAACATCGGGCATTATTTCGTTTGCATGTGTTCTAAAAGCAATTGAATCCATTGATAGAAATTCATTATCAACAAAACTATTTACACTAGCTTTTTTATTGTCACCATCTATTGATATTATCATATATTTTAATCTAGTAGTGAGTTCATAACCAATACCATCACCAATTTTCTCATAACCCTCGGTTTCTTTATTGATTTCTCTCTCATCACCTGATGTGAGTAATTTAAATGTTAGCTTTCTTTTAGTAGCTGGCAGTTCAAACTCAAATTCATTGACGCCATCTGATACTTTACTTTTATCTAGCTTTTTATCTTTTAAGGATGTTAAATCAACTTCTATTGTTTGACCATCATATTCTAATTTATATTCTTTACCATATGCAAGAATACGAGCAGCTATAAGAATAGCATTCTTATCACCGATTAGCATTTCATCTACTTTGATTGACTTATCTACTATTAGTGCCTGTAATAACTTCTCAATAACTATACCTTTTCTTATAAGGTTAGCTGATGTGAGGATATCCTCTTCTCTTGCCGTCATATACTTGATTTCTATTGTACCACTAGATAGCGAACTATCCTTTGGATATAACAATCCCTGTGACGGCAGATCCACTACTTC
>Ga0209815_1001966_pt1 | contig 12928 bp, 12 predicted proteins | sample CoawatmetaG00DNA_FD_187507 | JGI IMG/M metagenome (GOLD analysis project Ga0209815, IMG submission 187507) | Marine microbial communities from the West Antarctic Peninsula - Coastal water metaG002-DNA (SPAdes) (version 2) | ecosystem: Environmental > Aquatic > Marine > Coastal ...
GCGTAATGGTCTGCGTTCGATTTTGCTGGGTAACGGCGAAACCGATGAGCTGGATCTGGTTCACGTACCGGATACTGCTGACATCCGCGAGGGCGACATGCTGGTCAGTTCCGGTCTTGGCGGGCGATTCCCCCGAGGCTACCCGGTGGCAGAGGTCAGTTCCATCGTCAAAGAGCCGGGGGAGCCTTTTGTGACCATTCAGGCCGCGCCGAAAGCCCGCCTCAACCAGAGTCGGCTGGTGCTGATCGTGTTTCAGCCGGAAGAGCGCTCGGTGCCCGAAAATGGGCAGACGGCCCCGGATAACGAGGAGGCAAACTGATGTTGTCTGTCATCAGTTATCCGCTGTTCGCCATCACCGTGGTGTTATCGTTGGTGCTGAGTATCTCCCTGTTTCCGGTGGACTGGTTTCAGTTTCGCCCGGAGTGGCTCGGACTGATTGTCTTCTACTGGACCTTCCGCGCCCCGGCCCAGTTTGGCATTTTGATGGCCTGGTGCCTGGGGTTGTTACTGGATATTCTCGAGTCTACCCCGCTGGGCGTGAATGCCATGGGCATGGCCCTGATCGCCTTTCTGGTGCTGACCATTCACCAGCGGTTGCGGATGTATCCGCTGCCTCAGCAGTGCCTGATGGTGTTTCTGTTATTGGGCATCAACCAGATGCTGGTGCATTTCGTGAAACAGTTACTGGGTGCTGAAAGCGCCGGTTTCAGCTACTTGTGGCCAGCCTTGACGAGCGCTCTGGCCTGGCCTGTGGTCAGTGGCGTACTGGACACAATCAACCGTAAACTGGGATAACTGTATGAGCTGCCTCATTCTGGCCTCGGCATCACCGCGCCGGGCTGAGTTGCTGAGACAGATCGGTGCTGACTTTCAGGTGGCGCCTGCCGAGATAGACGAGACTCCGCAACCGGGTGAAGCGGCTCAGCACTATGTTGAGCGCCTGGCCCGGGAGAAAGCCTCTTGTGTTGCCGGTGGAGCTCCGGGTGCCCGGGTACTGGGGTCTGACACCTCTGTTGTTGTAGACGGAGAGATTCTTGGGAAACCGGAGTCCGATACGCAGGCTTGTGAGATGTTGCGCCGGTTATCTGGAAGAACCCATCAGGTGATGACCGCGATCGCTCTGGCCCAGGATCAGAAGTGTCGGTCATTGGTGGTGGTCACCGATGTCAGCTTTCGGGAGCTCTCAGAAGCCGAAATCGTCGCCTACGTCGCCACCGGTGAACCTATGGACAAAGCGGGAAGCTACGGAATTCAGGGACTTGGTGGTATCTTTGTTCGGGAACTCAAGGGCAGCTACAGCGCTGTGGTGGGTTTGCCTCTGCAGGAAACCGCAGAGTTATTGGCAGATGCCGGCGACCCTGTCTGGCGCCACTGGCCATGCAGTAAGGAGAGCCAAGCATGAGTGAAGAGATCCTGATCAACGTGACTCCGGTGGAAACCCGGGTCGCCCTCGTTGAAAACGGCATGTTGCAGGAAGCCTATATCGAGCGCACCAGTCGCAAGGGGATTGTCGGCAACATCTACAAGGGCAAGGTCGTTCGGGTGCTGCCCGGCATGGAAGCCGCGTTCGTGGACATCGGCCTGGAACGGGCGGCTTTCATTCATGCGTCCGACGTCGTCAGTGGCCAGACATCAGGCGACGAACCGTCAGACGCCCCCCGGACCGTGCCGGATATCCGTACCCTGTTGCGGGAGGGGCAGTCCCTGGTGGTGCAGGTAACCAAGGACCCGATTGGTACCAAGGGTGCGCGACTCACCACCCAGCTTTCCATTCCCTCCCGTTATCTGGTGTTCATGCCAGGTGTATGCCATGTCGGGATTTCCCAGCGCATTGAAGATGATAGTGAGCGCGCGCGGCTGAAATCCCTGATTGAGGAAGGCGCAGCGGAACACGATGATGTGCAGGGTGGCTATATCATCCGCACCGCGGCAGAGGCTGCCTCGGCCGAAGATCTGATTGCGGATATGAACTACCTGCACCGGCTCAGCCAGTCGATCCAGGAGCGCATTGCCAAAGCGCCGGCACCCTCGGTGGTCTATCAGGACTTGCCGTTGTTTATTCGCACCATCCGGGATCTGATCCGGCCGCAAACGGAAAAAGTGCGTATTGATAGTCGCGAGAGCTATCAGCGGGTCATGGAGTTTGTTAAAGAATTCGTTACTGAGTTTGCTGACAAGGTGGAGTACTACCCGGGTGAGCGGCCTATCTTTGACCTGTATTCGGTTGAAGATGAAATCCAGAAAGCCCTGAGCCGCAAGGTGCAGCTCAAATCCGGTGGCTATGTGATCATCGATCAGACCGAAGCGATGACGACCATCGACATCAACACCGGTGCCTTTGTGGGCCACCGCAATCTGGAAGAGACCATCTTCAAAACCAATCTGGAAGCCGCCCGGTCGATCAGTCGTCAGCTTCGGCTGCGGAATCTGGGCGGGATCATCATCATCGACTTTATCGACATGGAAGATCCCGAACACCAGCGCCAGGTGCACCGGATGCTGGAGAAAATGCTGTAACGGGATCACGCCAAAACCAAGATCACCGGCGTTTCCGAGCTGGGCCTTGTGGAGATGACCCGAAAACGCACCACCGAAAGCCTGGGCCAGGTTCTGTGCGAGCCGTGCCCGATCTGTGATGGCCGGGGATTCCTGAAAACCGCCGAAACCGTATGCTACGAAATCTTCAGGGAAATCCTGCGCGTTAACCGTGCCTATGAGGCCGAGAATTACCTGGTGATGGCGTCCCAGAAGGTGGTGGACCGCCTGCTGGATGAAGAGTCAGACAACGTTGCGGACCTTGAAACCTTTATCAGTAAAACCATTCGCTTCCAGGTTGAGCCTTTCTACAGCCAGGAACAGTACGACGTTGTTTTGCTCTGACACCTGAGCAGCAGGGCGTTGCAGGGAGCTGAGTCTTATGTCGATCCGCGAGCCGGACAGTTCGCAACCAGCCGAGGATGAGCGCGGTCTGGTTGCCCGCGGGTTGGCGGTCCTTGCCAGTGTGGTCTGGTGGTCCATCCTGACGCTGCTGGTGTTATTCGCACTCTATGTTGGTGTCGGTCGCCAGCTCACCTCTGATATCAACAGCTTTTCTGATGAACTGGCGGCTTCGCTCTCCGAAGCCACAGGCCTGGATGTGTCTGTTGGCCGTTTATCCTCCCAATGGTATTGGCTGGATCCTTCCATTACCGCCAAAGATATCACCATCAATTCTCCGGATTCAGACCGCATTGCCGCGGAACTTGAGCACCTGGAATTGCGGCTCGATTTTTTTGCCTCCCTGTTCCGCTTCCGCCTGGTGTTCCGCAATTTTGACGCTGACGGTCTGGCGTTAACGGTGGTGCGCCCTACCGAGGATCCGTTTATCAATCCGGTCGAAGAGATTGCGGAGCTGGCCGAGCCGGGTGCGCCGGAACTCCAGGAGTGGATTCGCCTGGCTGGCCGCTGGTTGTCGAATCCGGAAGTCCGGGTGACACGGGTCAGCCTGGCGCTGGGCCCAAGCCGGCAGAACCTGCGTTTTCTGGATATTCCACAGCTTGATCTGTCCTACCAGGGCGGCTTGTTCCAGGCCGCAGGCCGGGCCATGCAGAGCGGTACGACCACACAGCTGGCCAGTTTTGCTCTGGTAGGACAGCGGCTTTTCAGGGGTGAGTTTACCGGTCAACTCTACCTGGATGTGGATTCCGGTCGACTGTTCGACGGCCTGATTGATGATCTGAACTGGCGAGGCATACGGGTTGAAGGCTTCGATCTGGGGGGCAGTGCCTGGCTAAGCTTTGAGGATGGCGAGCTGCAGCAGGTTCAGGGCCAGGTTCGCACCCCCTATCTTCAGTTAGGTGTTAACCGTGAATCTCTGGCGCCTCTTGAAGATATTCAGGCTCACTTCGGTTGGCGGCGGGGGGAGGCCCTACGTTTGCAGAAGCTTCGCTGGGACTGGATCGGCGATCAGGTTCTGCCGTTCAGTGTTCGCATCGAAGACGGTCAGGATGAGCTTAAGCTGGTGGCAGACTCACTGCCGCTCAAGCCTTTGCGGCGATTGGTTCAGGCCCTGGAGCTGCTGCCGGATGCCGCCAGCGAGGCGCTGGAGCATTATCAGCCTGCGGGTTTTCTGGACGATATGTTGTTTACTCTGCCAGAGCAGGGCTCCCGGTTCTCGTTAAGTGCCAGATTGCGGGAGTTCGGGGTGCGGGCCTGGTCTGGCGCTCCCCGCGCCGAGGGGCTATATGGCTTTATCCAGATGAATCCAGACAGCGGCAGGGTGACCCTGGATACACCAGAACCCGCCATGCTGGGCTTTCCGCAGTTGTTCAACACTGACTGGATGCTGGACTCTCTATCCGGAACTGTCGCCTGGACCCTGGAAGGAGGGATCACCAGGGTATTCTCCGATGATCTGGAGTTTATCTATCGCTCAGATACCCGGTTAAGCGGCGCTTTTGACCTGCGGCTGGATCGATACGGGGAGGACAATCTTGGTTTGAGCGTCGGCGTAGAAGACGGCAATGCCGATATGCTGGCGGATTTCGTGCCGGCGAATGCCGTGGGTGACGGGCTGTATGAATGGCTCACCAGCAGTGTTCCGGAGGCCAGTATCCAGGGCCAGTACTATGGCCACGGCCGTATTGATTCTGCCGCGCCGTCCGGATCGTTTGTTTCCTCCATGTGGTATGAATTCGAAAACGCCAGGATTCGATATGACCAGCGCTGGCCAGCCGTGGAGCAGGCCAGTGGGCGGGTGGAGATCCAGAACGCCGATACCCGGGTGACTCTGGCTGAAGGCCAGATTGGTGGTTTGGCGCTGGAAAAGGCCACTGTCCGCGTCATTCCCGGAGACGGGGAGATGGCAACCCTGGTGCGCGTAGATGCCGCCTCGACGGTTCCGGGAGAGCGAGTGCCCTGGTGGCTGACCAATACCCCGTTGGGGGAATTATTGGGATACGGTAACACCCGGGCCCGTTATGACGGTGAGTTTGAGCTGAACCTTGGGCTGGATCTACCGCTGTCGCAAGGGCAGGACACCCGGGTTACGGCGCAGGTAAAAACGGACAATGCCGGATTCGGGTTACCGGATGCCGGACTGCGCTGGCAGAATATTCAAGCCGATCTGACTTACGACAGTGTTGATGGTTTTTCCGGGCCACCGGTTACTGCCCGCTTTTTTGACCAACCGGTCAGTATCGGTTTTTCCACGGCAGAGGCTGGTGATGCGATATTGATACGCCAGCAAGGTGGTCTGAAGCTGCCCGGCTCCCTGATGGCCTTTGGCCTGGCTGAGGATGCCGCCCCCGGGCTTGCCGGAGAACTGCTCTACACCGCAGAGCTGGAATTAGGGGGTACCAGCGAGCCGGTGATTTCCCTGTTTTCGGACCTTGAAGGTCTGCAAGTGGATTGGCCCAAACCGCTGGCAAAGACCGCGCGCGAGCGGACTCCTCTGGCTGTCCGGATCGACCCGTTCCAGAACGAAGGCGTGGTGATCGCTGCGCAATGGCAGGATCGTCTGGACGCGGAACTCCGTTTTAAAGAGACGGGCTTCGAGCTGGTCTTCCGGCATCTGAATCTGGGCGCTCACCACCTGACCAATATCACCATTGATGCGCTTGAGCTGGAGGACCGTTGGGTCGTTCATACCGACTCGGATCGAGCCCGGGGCAGGGTGGTGTTACCCAAGGAAGCAGGGACGGTTGAGGCCGATTTTGAAACCCTGCGCCTGATGCGCGAGGCCAGTGCCGTAGAGCAAGACACCGAATTTCTCACCCTTGAGGAGCAACTGCAGGCGTTCCGGGAGCTGGAGATGGGGGGCTGGCCCGACATTGATGCCAGAATCTCGGACCTCCGGCTGGATGGCGAGTCTGCGGGAAGCTGGCGTTTCAAGCTGCGCCCTGAACCCTATCGGTTGCGTGTGCAGGAGGTGGAAGGCCGGCTTGGATCCCTGGTGTTGTCCGGCGATATGACCTGGAGCATTGTAGACGATCGGGAAACCACCCGGTTTACTGGTAAGCTGGAGGGCGGGGCCCTTAAGGATCTGGAAGCGCTGACTGGCAGCACCATTCCGATGACCAACGAAGAAACGGCGGTTGAACTGGATCTGGATTGGCCTGGAAGCCCGAATAACATTTCTCTCAGCAAGATAAGCGGCACGGTCAGTGCCCGCCTGGACGACGGCATGATCATGGAGCAGAGCAATTCGGCGCAATTGTTCCGGATTTTCAACCTGCTGAACACCGATACGCTCTGGCGCAGGTTGCGGCTGGATTTCTCGGATCTGTACGAACGGGGCGTCGCCTTTGACGCCATTTCCGGTAAAGCCAACATCATAAATGGCCTGGTGACCATGGATCCGGAACTGCAACTGGTGGGTCCGTCCGGCGCGTTCAAACTCAGTGGCAATACCAACATGGCCGAAGAAACGTTGGATATGCGCCTGGTCCTAGTGCTACCCGTGACACAGAATCTGCCCCTGGCTGCCATACTGATGGGGGCGAGCGCCCCCATCGGCGGCGCCTTGTTCGTGCTCGATAAAATTCTGGGCGACCCGTTGAGCAAACTGACCAGTGCGACGTACAGTGTCACAGGAACCTGGAGCAATCCGGAAGTGGATCTGCGGGGCGTGTTCGATACCGGTGAGTAAGGAGGCCATGATGGTTCAGGTCGCGGCAATACAAATGGTCAGTACCCATGACATCGATGCCAACCTTGAAGAGGCCCGCAGACTGCTGGCTGAAGCGGCAGGCGCAGGGGCGAAGGTGGCGGTGTTGCCCGAGAACTTCGCCGTTCTGGCCACCGCGCAGATGCTGGAGTGCGGCCGCCGGGAGGCGGGTAGTGAGCCTGTTATCCGTCGCTTTCTGGCCGAGCAGGCCCGGTCATTGGGGCTCTGGATTGTCGGCGGTTCCCTGCCGTTGGCCAGTCGGCGAGATGGTTCAGTGATAACAGACCGGGTACGCGCCACCTGTCTGGTGTACAACGATCATGGCGAAGAAGTGGCCCGCTACGACAAGATTCACCTGTTTGACGCCATGGTTGAAGACGCCCACGGCCAGTATCGGGAATCGGATACCTTTGAGCCCGGTGATCAGGCGATTACGGTGGATACGCCGGCCGGACGACTGGGGTTGGCGATCTGTTACGACCTTCGCTTTCCAGAACTGTTCCGGGCCTTGAGAGAGCAGGGCGCCGAATGGGTCTGCCTGCCCAGCGCCTTTACCTGGCAGACGGGCAATGCCCATTGGCACGCCCTGATACGCGCCCGCGCCATTGAAAACCAGGTCTGGGTGGTGGCGCCGGGGCAAGGGGGGCAGAACAGTAGCCGGCGAAGAACCTATGGCCACAGCCTGATCTGCGATCCCTGGGGTAAGATCGTCAGTGAGTTCGACGAAGGTCCGGGCATGGCTTGCGCCAATCTGGACCTGGAGCAACTGCATCAGTTGCGAAGCCGTATGCCCGTGTGGGAGCACCGGCGGCTCTGATTACTGCTCGGCGTCGTCGATCCATTCCCGCAGAGCCCGGAACAGCTTTCGGGCCTGGCCGGTATTCTTGCCTTTTTCGACTTCCTTGCGGGCATTGCGCACCAGATTGCGCAGGTGCTGTACATCGGCCGAAGGGCAGTAATCAATAAACTCTCCTACCACCTTGTCACCTTCGGAAATCATCCGGTCGCGCCAGCGCTCGGCCAGATGGTGTCGGCGGGTATGCTCTTCGCTGCCAGCGTGGAAGGCGTCGATGGCACGGCCAATAGCTTCGGGGTCGTCCTCCTGGCGCAACACCTTACCAATGTACTGCAAGTGTCGCCGGCGGGCCTCACGCTGGGGAATCCGGCGTGATTCAATGATCGCCGCTTTCAGGGTCTCGCTGATGCTCAGGGTGGCCAGCTGTTCGTCGTTCAGGTCCAGCATGCGTTTGCCCAGATCCTGAAGCGCGTGCATTTCGCGCTTCAGCTGCGATTTGCTGGGGCCAAGGTCGTCCTGGAATTCGTCGTCAAATTGGTCAGTCATGGTAGGTCACAGGTTGCTCAGGCATAGAAAATGGTGGCCAGTCCCAGGAAGGCCATGAAGCCGACAACGTCGGTTACGGTGGTGAGTATCACACTGCCGGCCAGGGCCGGGTCAATGTTCCGGGATTTCAGGAACAGTGGTAAGACGGTGCCCACCAGCGCCGCCGCCACCAGGTTAATCACCAGTGCCGCTGCGATGATGGCGCCAATCAGCCAGTCCTGGAACCAGACCACCGCGGCGGTGGCAACCACCACCGCCCACAGCAGGCCGTTCAGCACTCCGGACAGAAACTCACGGTTCAGCAGCCAGCCCACGTTGGCGCCGCTGATCTGGCCAACGGCCATGCCCCGGATTACCAGGGTCAGAGTCTGGCTACCGGCAATGCCGCCCATGCTGGCCACAATTGGCATCAGTACGGCCAGTGCAACGACTTTGGCAATAGTGTCTTCAAACAGTCCAATCACGGCCGATGCGGTAAAGGCCGTGATCAGATTAATGCCCAGCCAGACCGCGCGCCGGCGGGTGGTCTTCATCACCGGGGCAAAGGTGTCCTCGTCTTCATCCAGACCAGCCATACTCATCAGGGAATGGTCTGCGTCCTCACGGATAACGTCGACCACGTCATCGATGGTGATCCGGCCCAGCAGCTTGTTGGTCTCATCCACCACAGGGGCAGAAATCAGGTCGTAGCGTTCGAACAGAGTGGCGACCTTGGTATCGGACAGCGACACGGGAATGGGTTCAATGTCTGTGTCCATCACTTCCCGAACGGTAGCCGCGGGATTGGATACCAGCATCCGGGTAATGGGCAGCATGCCGATAAACTCGTCCCGACGGCTGACCACAATCAGGCTGTCGGTCATCGGGGGCAGGCTGCGGTGACGGCGCAGGTAGCGCAACACAACGTCGATGCTGATGTCCGGCCGCACCGTGATGGTGTCGGTGTTCATCAGGCCGCCAGCAGTGTCCTCCGGGTAAGCGAGGACTTCCTCTACCCGCTGACGGTCTTGCTCGTCCATGGTGTCCAGGACTTCCTGGATCACCGTGTCCGGCAATTGCTGAAGCAAGTCGGCCAGGTCATCCGACTCGAAATCTTCCAGAATGTCCGCCAGCTCCTGCGCGTTCAGCTGGCTCAGGAAGTAGCTACGAATATCGTCGCCAAGGTACTGGAGGACTTCCCCTTCCAGCTGCTTGTCGACCAGGTTCCAGAGCAGGGCCCGTTGGCGTGGTGGCGAGGATTCCAGAAGGTGAGCAATATCGCTGGGGCTCAGACCGCCATTCAGAATGCGGGCCACCTGCTTGAGGGCACCACTGTCCAGCGCTTCACTGAGTGAGCGAAGGCGTTGGCGGGCCTGGCTTTTTTCCAGAATGTCGGTCATTGAACCACCTGCGATCAGAAAACCTTTGCATTATAGCGGAGTTAGGTGGCACACGTGAGAAAGGATTGTAGGTGAATGACGAAACCGGAGGTTATTCTCCTTCACCAAAATAATCGTTGATCAGGGCAGCCAGCGCGTCGATGGCATCCTGTTCGTCCGGGCCATCGGCAACCAGTTCCACTTCGGTGCCCTGGCTGGCGGCCAGCATCATCACCTGCATGATGTTCTTGGCGTCTACGTCCCGGCCTTTGCCGCGGATTCGCACCTTGCTGTCAAAGTCTGATGCGGTGGCCACAAGCTTCGCCGTGGCCCGCGCATGCAGGCCGAGTTTGTTGATGATGGTGATGGGGCGGCAAATCATAGGCGCTCAGATTTCTCCCCGGGCTTGAAGGTGTGGCAGTTCGGTGTGGCGCACCTGCACATTGCGGTAATTGTCGCGGAAATAGCGTCCGAGCTGCTCACACACATAAACGGAGCGGTGCTGGCCACCGGTGCAACCGATGGAAATGGTCATGTAGCTACGATTGCTGTCGGCAAACGAGGGCAGCCAGGTATTCAGGAAGCCCGTGACGTCATCCACCATCTGACGTGTCAGCGGTTCCCGTTCAAGAAATTCGATGACCGGCTGATCAACGCCGGTGTGCTTGCGCAGGCTGGTGTCCCAGTATGGATTGGGCAGGCAGCGGACGTCGAAGACGTAGTCTGAATCCACCGGCACGCCATGTTTGAAGCCAAAGGACTGGAACAGCAGTGCCAGTTCCTGATCCTTGCGGCCGGCCACGCGCTGCTTGATCATGTCGCGTAGCTCATACATGGAGAGCCCGGTCGTGTTGACGTAAAGATCGGCCAGCTTTGACAGGGGTTCCAGTAATTGCTTTTCGTTGGTGATTGCCTCCCGCAGAGACGTCTTGTCATCGCTCAGCGGATGCTTGCGGCGGGTTGCGTGAAAGCGCTGCAGCAGTGACTGTTCGTCGGCATCCAGGAATATGATTTCAACCTCGACACCGGTCTGCTTCAGTTGCTGGTAGATGGTTTCAAAATTGGCCAGCTCGGCGGACAGGTTACGGGCATCAATACTCACGGCCATTTTTTTCAGCCGGCCGGGCGCTTCCTGGGTGGCCGCCTCTCGGGTCAGCGGGAACAGCAAGCCAATGGGCAGGTTGTCGATGCAGTAGAATCCCAGGTCTTCCAGCACATGCAGAGCCGTACTCTTGCCGGAACCGGATCGGCCACTGACGATAATCAGCTTCATGGGACTGTTTCTCCTTCAATCTACCTGGCAGCCTGTCCAGATATCAGGCTGATCTCAGTGATTACTCTCCGCCATACGCTGGTAAAGGTTCGCGGCATCTTCACACTGGCGCAGCCGGGCGCAGAAGGTGCTGTCATTGAAGCGCTCCGCCAGCTGGCTCAGTAACTCCAGGTGTTCACTGGTGGCTTCTTTGGGGACGATCAGTGCAAACACCAGATCTACCGGCTGGTTATCGATAGCATCAAAGTCTACCGGCTCCTCCAGAGTCATCAGCACGCCGATGACCCGGTCCAGGCCTTCCAGTCGGCAGTGGGGGATGGCAATACCCTCGCCGATACCGGTGCTACCCAGCCGTTCGCGGGAGACCAGATTGTTGAAGATCTGGGTGTCGCTGAGGATTTCATCCTGAAAGTGAATCCGTTCAGCGATGAACTCCAGCACACGTTTCTTGCTTGAGGCCGGCACCTTACACAGGGTCAGTTCAGGGGCAAGAATATTGTCGATGGTCAGGGATGGCTCGCTCATGGATCGACTGCATGTCCGTAAAAAAAAGGCTGCGGCCGGTTAGCCCCGCCGCAGCTCGTTTCATGAAACACCCGGTAAGGTTCGCGCTTCAGCGACCGCCGTTACCGTGCATCCGGTCTACGTTCTTTTCCTTGTGCTTGAGGATCTGACGGTCCAGCTTGTCGACCAGAGCGTCGATTGCGGCGTACATGTCCTCATTTTCTGCCTTTGCGTGAATCTCACCACCAATCACGTGCAGCGTGGCTTCCGCCATCTGGCGCACCTTCTCGACCTCCAGGGTGACCTGGCAGTTACTGATATGGTCGAAGTGACGCTCCAGCTTCTCGAACTTGGTGTTGACGTAATCCTTCAGAGCGGGAGTCAGTTCTACGTGATGGCCTGAAATGTTGAGTTGCATAGGCGTCTCCTGTTGTCATACTGCCGGCGTGCTTGCCGGCTTGCATGCCAGTGCATCTTGCACCGGCGAAAGTTTAAACCAGGCGTTTTCGTTCGTTCGAGGGAGGAATATGCATGGCCTCCCGGTATTTGGCGACGGTACGCCGCGCCACGTTGATTCCCTGTTCCCCTAGCATGGCTGCAATTTTGCTATCGCTCAATGGCTTTTTCGGGGTTTCCTCGGCAATCAGCTTCTTGATCATCGCCCGGATGGCTGTAGACGAGCATTCGCCGCCCTCGGCGGTGCTGACGTGGCTGGAGAAAAAGTACTTCAGCTCGAAAATACCGCGGGGCGTGTGCATGTACTTCTGGGTGGTAACCCGGGAAATCGTGGACTCGTGCATTTCCACCGCCTGGGCAATGTCAGACAGGATCAGAGGCTTCATGGCTTCTTCGCCCTGATCCAGGAACCCTTGCTGGTGTTCAACGATGCGGGTGGCCACTTTCAGCAGGGTTTCATTCCGGCTTTGCAGGCTCTTGATAAACCATTTCGCTTCTTGCAGCTGGTCGCGCAGGTAGGTGTTATCGGCACTGCTGTCAGCCCGGCGGATCAGTGACGCGTAGCTGGCATTCACCCGGATACGCGGAGCGATTTCCGGGTTGAGTTCAACCCGCCATCGGCCTTCGTGTTTGCGTACGATGACGTCCGGGATAACGTAATCCGGTTCGGCCCGGTCCACGACATCGCCAGGGCGCGGGTTCAGGCTGGTGATCAGGGCCAGTACCTGTTTCAGCTGGTCTTCCTTGAGCCGGCTGCGGCGCAACAGCTGTGCGTAGTCCCGGTTGCCAAGCAGATGCAGGAACTGGGTAACCACCAGTCTCGCCTGGCGCAGCCAGGGGGTATCCGGTGGCAGCTGGTTGAGCTGAATCAGCAGGCATTCCTGGAGATCCCGAGCGAACACGCCGGGCGGGTCGAAGTGTTGCAGGCGGTGGAGTACCGCTTCCACTTCGTCCAGTTCCAACGGGTCTTCTTCGGTTTCGTCCAGCAGGCCTGCGTGAATGTCCTCAATGTCAGACGTCAGGTAGCCGCGTTCATCCACAGCATCCAGCAGTGCGTGGGCAATGGCCTGATCCCGCTCGCTCAGGGGCGTCAGGTTCAGCTGCCACTCGAGGTGATCCTGCAGGGTTTCGGTGGGCGAATTACGAGTCTCGAAATCCGATTCGTGCTCGTCTTCGCCTTTGCTGGCCGGAGCCGGGGCAGACTGGTAGATGTCGTCCCAGGCGGTATCCACTGGCAGATCATCGGGAATGTTGTCCGGAATATCGTTCTCGGACGACCAGTCAGGGCCGTTCTCGGTTTCGTCCCAGTCCGGGCTCGCGTCCTGGTGGCTGTCGTCCTGGTTGGCCTC
>Ga0209815_1001967_pt1 | contig 12915 bp, 11 predicted proteins | sample CoawatmetaG00DNA_FD_187507 | JGI IMG/M metagenome (GOLD analysis project Ga0209815, IMG submission 187507) | Marine microbial communities from the West Antarctic Peninsula - Coastal water metaG002-DNA (SPAdes) (version 2) | ecosystem: Environmental > Aquatic > Marine > Coastal ...
CAAAAAGGTATTTGGATTAGGCAGTAAAATTGTATAGCAATATTTAGAACGGTTTTAAACTATTATATTAGCGTATAGTATAACAATGTCCGATGCAATGGCCGAAAGTTTGAATTACCCCGCACAGAAACGTCGTGCAGTAGCTTCTCGGTCTTACCGAGTAAAAATTACCCCTTCCAACGGTCAAGACTTTACGGCAGGTCAAACTATGAACATTGACCTCCCTAGTAACTTGGCGGGTACCTACCTTAACTGGAACCAATGTTATTTGAAGATGAAAGTAACTTCGGGTAACCAACCTTATACCCTAGATCGTTGTGGTGCCGCAGGGTTCATCCAGCGTGTGCAATGTATGACCTCGGGTGCACAAATCTGTGATATTTCCAACTGGGGGTGCCTTATGACCCTTCTAATGGACTCGGACTCGTCCCCTGCTTTCAAAGCGGGTGTAGGCAATGTGCTTATGGGAACCAACGGTGGGTTCCAAGCGGGTGAAACCAATGCCTCTGCTTCGGTTCGTACGTATTGTGTGCCTTTTGTTTTGCATCCCCTAGGTATGTCTACTCCTCATCGTCTTCAACCTCTATTCTCGTCTGCCTCCGTCCAGTTTAAACTTACCCTAGAAAGCATTGTCAACGCGGTTCACGGTGCAACCGCCCCGGATACTTTAAAGTTTAGCGAAGTGGAACTTGTATGCATCTTCACGGAATTGAGCCCAGGTGCCCAAGCCCAAGTAGACCAAATGTCGGGTGGTGTCTACAACATTCTAGCGTCTTCTTACCAAAATGTAGGCACAACGATGGCTGCGGCGGACACATCTGTAACTGCAAACTTGGGTATTTCGGTCTCGTCTTTGGAGCGTATTATCGTCTGCCATCGTCCAACTTCTTCTCTCAACAGCATTACACACTTTTCACTAGGCAATCGTTGTAAAAATAAACTTTCACAGTATCAGATTTTCATCAACGGTGAAGCCTATCCTGCACGCCCTGTAATTGTAGAAGACAGCGGAGCGGAAGCCCTAGCCGAATACCTCTTATCGGACCACTCGTTGGTGAACTTTGATAAACAGTCGTCCTTCAACCTTGCCGTGGTCGGCACTACGGCAACTACCAAATCCAACGGTCTTGACGGACAATCGGTTGCTGGTATTGCCCAGCCCTTCATAGAGGACAGCCCTGATGGAACGGATGCAGGACAGACCGTAGGCACTGCTGCCAACATTGGTTCGTTCCTTACGGCGGTGGAACTTGAAACTGGGCTTTCGGACGGTCGTTCTCAACGGCTTTATAGTGGTGTAAGCACCATCTCGTCTACGGTCAACTACCGTGGCACCTACGCTGGTGGTGGGGTGAACGCACAGATTGATTTCTATGCACAGTTCACGGTGCTCCTTTCTCTTAACACACGCGGAACCAACGTCTGGGCCGTAAGCGTTTAGAGCATATATGGTAACAAAATTATATATAGTTTTTACATAAAACTACATATAAGTTTAATCAAAGGTTAGGGTTACTTCTTGGTAATTACATGACAGGGATGGGATACGATGATCTACCACTTTGTTCTCGGGTTCTGTGGATTTAGCAAGAATGTCATAGACCTCGTCTGAAAAGCCTGGAAACTTCTGCTGATAATAGTCAGCCCCATATACCTCATAATTGACTGTATTCCAATCCAAATTATCAAACTGTTCCTCGTCAGCACAATAGTCCAACAATCCTTCAAATAGTTTATGAAAATTACTGTCATCGTGTTCTATCCATGTTCCTTTATTAAGGTCACCTAGTTGATCTATTGCGGGTATGTCATAGGTATCCCGTTTTATGAGATTATGGGTATTTTTTATGGTTTCTTTAAAATCTCTTGCCACTTTCAAGTCTAGGAGTTTTTCGTGAAGTTCGTCCAAGTTGTCGTCCATTGTATTAGGGTTATATTATATTTTTTTTATCTTTCGTTATAGTATATATGGTACATTACACAGACGCTCTCTCTGACACTGAATCGGAAAAGGAACAATACCCAGAAACCCCTGTTGAAGAGGTAAGCCTAGAAAAGCCTAAGCGTAAATATACGAAGCGAGTAAAGCCTGATACGCCCCCAAATACCCCTACGCCTGAACCAAAACCCAAGCGGGTAATGAGCGATGAACATAAGGAGAAAATGCGACTTGCACGGGAAGCATCTAAACTTCGTCGGGCGGAAGCCAAAGAAGCCAAGCCTGTTGAAGACAAGCCAGTTGAAGACAAGCCAGAAGCCAAGCCTGTTGACCCCCCTAAAAAGAAGGGGCGACCTAAAAAGGTAGATGTTGTAAAGGAAGTCCCTGTAAAGGAAGATGTAAAGGAAGCCCCTGTAAAAGACAAAGTGGTTGAAGTCCATCATCATCATTACGAGGAAAAGCCTAAGAAGGAAAAGAAGGAACGTGTGAAAAAGGAAAAGAAAGAACCGCCTACACCTAAACCAGTGATGCCGTTGATAGATTTTGTGTAGTTATAGTATACCATGCCGTTAGAGTTTCATCAAGAAAAAAACAAGAAATTAAAAATAATGAATACGGCGAACAATCTAGACAAACAACTGTGTGATGATCTGCCAAGCCCTCTTCCAAATTATAGTGGCTTCAACTTTGTAATCAGTGGTGCATCAGGCAGTGGCAAAACAACCTTAATGACAAGTATGATGAGTGCAAGAAAAAAGAACGGTATACGGCAATCGTATAGGAAAGTATTTGATAAAATACTCATCTGTTCTCCTACACTAGGACAAGGCAAAAGTGCCAAACAGGACCCCTTTTATGATGTTCCTGGTGACAGAAAATGGAAGGTGTTTAATTTAGAAGTGATGAATGAAATATATGCAATGGTGGAAGCCAACCGTGACAACGACGAGCATTCCATATTAATCCTAGATGATATAGGGGCACAATTACGGAAATCGGCAGGTGCAGAAAAGCATTTGGTATCTTTACTTCAAAATCGTAGACATGTATTTACAAGTGTGTTTGTATTAGTACAACGGTTTAGGGATTTACCCCCAGGATTGAGAGCCAATATGAGCCACTTTGTAACGTTTAGACCAAAGAATATGTTAGAAGAAGAAGCCATTTGTTCGGAATTGTTACCCTTTAAGAAGCATTGTTGGCGACAGATTATGGACTATGTGTTTGATAACGATGACCGTTTTAGTTTCTTAATGGTAGATATGAGTTTGAAAGAAACCAACCAATACAGATATTTTAGTAAGTTTGACCCGTTGACTATTTGTGAAAAAGAGTAATAAATATATATATTATCCAAACCAAATATATATATGCCACCTAAAAAGCGTAAGCCAAAAAAACAACCAACTCAAAAACAGTCACAACGGCAAAGTGTTGTCGTCAATATTGGGTCTGCAAGAAAGCCAAGAAAAGCAAGTGGTAAAGGAAGGTTGCCTCCTCCTAGTTACGCTCACAATCTAGCACCAACTTTTGTAACCGCCCCACAAGTAGACTATACTCCTTTATTGGCGATGATGCAACACCATGCTCGTCCTATTGTATCTCAGGTACCTGTTGCAGCCACACAAACGCCTTTAAGTTCTACACTACAAGCCTCTAATGCAGAACAAATGGCAGGCGAAGCCGCCATCCGAAGGGCAGGACCAACGGCAGTCAATTTTCAACCTTTGCCAAGTCAGGCAGATGAACGTTTAGCAGTTCCAAGTCCTTCCCCAAGTAAAAGTAGAACAAGAGCCACCAAAGCCCAAATAACCGAACGAAGAGCAATGGGAGCCGAAGATAAGCCCATTGTATCCCCCAAGAAAAAGAGACAGACCCAAGAAGTTCGTCCACCGGATGAACCATATACTAAAAGACTTCAAGACAGTCCATCTCCGCCTCCACGAGGGCGACAGTTAAAGAAAAAAGAAAAACCTCCTCGTAGTAGAAGTACCCAATAAAGTTTGTATTTTTTTATCTTTCACTATACTATATGGCAATTAAAATCATCTGTGGACATTCCATCTTCAACGAAAATGCTTTATGCATGTCAAACAAGTTTGGTTGGCAATTAGAGACGGATTTTGCACCCAAGCCTAACGATTTATACATTGTCTTTGGAGCACACGAAATCAGTCACCAGTTGTTGCAGATGCAATATCGTTATAACTCTTGTTTTGGTTATGTAATCCTTAATTCAGAACAAGTAGAAAGCCAGTTTTTTAAAAACAAGTATTACCTAAAACTGATGAAAAGCAACGTAGTCTGTGATTATAATTCTCTCACACCAGAATGTTTAAAGGCGAAACACGAGATTAAAGTTTTTTCTTATTTCTTCTTCGAGTTTATGCGATTTAACGTAGAAAGCGAGAGAGAATACGATGTAGTGTTTGTTGGGTCTGTCAATGACAAGCGTCTAGGACTTTATCAAAAACTAAAAGAGACGTATCCTAATTTGAATATTTATTTTGATCTAAACTGGGAGCATAAAAGTTCAGAGAAACTAACGGATTTATTACATAAGGCGAAAGTGGTATTGAACATTCCATACTATAAAAACAACGCTTTGGAAACTCACCGAATTAACAAGGCGATAGCGTGCGGATGTCAGGTAATCTCTCTCAAATCAAGTGAGGATGATGCAAACAAGTTCTACGAAGACTACGTAACATTTACAGATGATATTCTAGCAGAGGTTGGAAAGACATTAAGCCCTAAAAAGGGGTATGAAGACTTGGTAAAGGCTTTGTCACAAAAAATCAATCCACACTTTTTATTTGTCATCTCTCAGGTGCATAAGAAATTATTATCTCTCTCTAATACAAATGAAACCGGTTCAAAAACTGTATCAGAACAGACCGCCTCCGATACAAACCTTTCAACCGACCCGCAAAAGGAAGTCAGTGTGGGAGAGCCGATTTCACAAGGAGTATCCGAATGTAAAATGGACGCCTAAATCTATTTCTGTAAAGTTTTTAATTCCAATAGACAAAGTGAATGAGTTATTTGAGGACAAACCAAAACTGATAAAGTATATATATGATAAAATTGAGACAGATACAAGAGCATCACGGGTAGGAAATGAAGCAGTTGTATGTTGAGATGACATACCGTGATACTCAACTACGAGTGTTTTTGAATGGACGAATTGATAGTGTATGTAAAATTACAAACCAACATGGTGTCAAAGGAGAATGGATAACACGAACCAATAAACCTAACCATAAAGGGTATGCAATGATTAACCTAGATGGAAAACGGGTTCGTGTTCATCGTTTAGTCTTATTGGCCTATAAAGGAGATAGTGAATTAGAAGTGGATCATAAAAACCAAATCAAGACGGACAATAGGCTTTGTAATCTTCATTACGTAACCAGTCAAGAAAATCTTTTGAATAGAGATTGGATTTACAATGCGAAAGGATATTACTGGCATAAAAGGAAAAACAAATGGAGGGCTCAGATTAGTATCAACGGCAAACAAAAATATTTAGGATATTTTGATAAAGAAGAAGATGCAAGACAAGCCTACGAACAAGCAAAACGGGTATTAGGCAGACTTTAAAATATATTCCTAGTATAGAGATGTCTTACAATGTCCCGCTCGCTGGTCAGTCAATCAATACAGCACAGATTGGGATAGATACGACAATCACCTCAGGCAACATCTCATGTACCAATATCTCTGCCGTAAATGGTACAATCAATAACTTAACAACTACCATATTCAATCCCGCAAGTATTACCACTGACACCATAGACACTGCCAATCTAACAGTAAGCAATTCAATTCCAGTCTTGAATATTCAGACACTGAATGTGTCTACAAAAAACGTATGTCAACTAAATGTCTTAAATGCTTCAATGACTAATATGTCAGTCCAAAACTTAAGTTGTACTAATTTCACAAGTCCTGACGTACAACATCTTTTAGTGGCTGGAGAAAATATTTCTATTTTAAACAATGTAATCACTGCTTCCAGTAATGGATTGATCCCATCTAATATTAATTTTAGTTCTGTAAATACCAGCAGTTTATCCGTTGATAATAGTGTTATTATAGGTGGAACAACTTATATCACAGATTCCTTAATTGTATCGGATTCCATCACAGCGACAAATATTACAGCGGATAACTTATCCACTGCGGAAATGACATTTGGAAACTCTTTAACCTATGTACCATCAACCAAAACCTTAGATGTAAACACAACTGATACTATATCAAGCGGAAATACTTTACCCATAACAAGCGGTGCTGTATATAATTCAATCAATACAGCAACTACAACTATTTCAACCATGTGGTCTTATATGCTTTCCGAGTCCGAGTTTATTTTAGTTTCTAGTTCTGTTGCTGCCGGTGGCGAGAATACTATTTGTTATTTAGACATTACACCACAATATGAAGGTTCTAAAATACACGTAGAGTTTTGTTTTTCTTACTCGGTTGGCGGTCATGGTACAGATTCAATCGTGACCGAAATAAGAGTTGGAACCAATAATAATGTAACCCAATCAGTTATTCAGGAGATATTTCAAGAATGGAAAAATGAAGATGGCGGGGGCACTCGGTCAGGAGCAGGCAGCACAATTGCGGCATCCTATACCAATAACGATAGTCTTGGGGATTATCATAGAATACAATTAAGAATAGACAATAACTCAGACGATAGTTGGGGATTAGATAATTCGGCGTTTGTGTCTATCAAGGTAATAGAGTTTATTGAAACTGCTGGAACATCTAACCCTAATATATTAATTGGAAATGGAAATATAAGTTGTGGTAATTTGAGTTGTAGCACAATTTCAATCACAAATCACACAATAGATAATTTAATCACGACTCAAAATGTAAATGTTGGTGGTTCTATGGTTACGGTAGGATTTCCTGAATCAGGTGTAATCGTTCCAAGTTCTATGGTAAGGTTGGCGGGTGGTTCGGTTGTATCTAATTACGCTGATATGGAATGGGACGGAACAACCTTTAATATTTCTACACGACAAGGCACTAAAAACTTCAAGGTCAGTTTCGGACAAATTGCTTATTTAGAAGTAGATTCAACCAACGTATCCGTCCAATCACTTAAAGTCAACCAAACATTAGAAGTGCTTGGAACGCTTATCTATGACGATTTAATATTGAATGATAGTCTTTTACTCAACGGCACTTTTTCTGCTTTTGGAGCAACATTTAGGGACGATGTAATATTTGAACGAGATGTAGATATAGAACAAACACTCAACGTAAGCAATATAAATGTAAGCGGAAATATTGTTTGTGGAGGAACAATCACAGGTTCAAATCTATCAACAGTTGCCTTAATCCCAGGCTCAAACATAACCATTGCCAATAATGTCATAAGTGCTTTTGTTGAAAGTGATGCTGATATAGTTGTGAGTTCGTTACACGTGGATAACGATGTGGATATATATGGAATATTGAATGTAAGCCAAACCTCTAATTTCGGTCAATCTCTTAACGTAGACAATCAGTTATTTGTGGGTAAAGCAGGAACTACAAATGGTGATCTCGTATTGTATTCAGCCAACATTGGTGATAATTTTGAGATACAAAATGGTAATACAGAAACGTCGTTTTTAGGAACTGGAAACATAAGTAAAATTAATGTCTCACTTGGAGGCAATCAAACCCTCTCTGTAAAACCAACACAAGTAAATATTTCAGGCGATTTGGTGGTGAGTGGTAATATCACAGGGACACTAGATTTTCAAAACTTATCGGCAACTAATTTATCCGTTGGAACGATGACCGTAGATTTGATAGAAGGCGATTTAAATGCCGAGAATATATTATGTGATACCGTAACAACCACAGGACATGTAGAAACTGGTAAATGGTTGGTTGGGGCAAGTGATACGGTTACTGCATCTCTCTACAACAAAGATATTTCCTCTGTTACAACACACTATGCTTTACACCAAACAAATGGAGCAGCAACTTCAATAAATGGAACCGCAGTGTATTTTAAAAACAATGGAACCGACGTCGGTGAATGGACTGCAACTGGTTTAGGAGTTGGCAAGACAACCCCAACCTCAACCCTAGATGTTTCAGGCGACTCTCTTTTTACAGGTAAAGTAGACATTGTAGGTAATTTAAGTACTGAAAACATATCAGCAACGACCTTAACGACTACGGGTTTTATAGAAACGGGTAAATGGCATTTAGGAGCATTAAATACTACAACCTCAGAGTTATACAACAAGGATATCACATCAAGCACAACGCATTATGCAATGAGACAAACCAACGGCGGTTCCACTTCTATAAACGGGGCAGAAATCTATTTTAAAAACAACTCTGTAATTATTGCGGAAATCAATGCAACTGGATTAGGGGTTGGAAAAACAACACCCACCAAAAAATTAGATGTCTTGGGCGACTCTCTTTTTACAGGTAACGTCAATATTAGCGGGACACTAGATGCGGACGACATTGTTCTAGATAACATTTCCAATATTAATTTTAGTGGTGATCAAATCACGGCAACCCAAATAGAGGTATCAGGACACATAGAGACAGGAAAATGGTTTATCGGAGCGAGTGATACGGTTACATCCTCTCTATACAATAAAGACATTACATCTGTTACAACTCATTATGCTTTAAGACAAACAAATGGCGGAGCGACAAGTTTAAATGGAACAGGTGTATATTTTAAAAACAACGGAACCGATGTCGGCGAGTGGACGGCGACTGGTTTAGGGGTAGGCAAGACAACCCCAACCTCAACCCTAGATGTTTCCGGCGACTCTCTTTTTACAGGTGATATAAATGTTTGTGGTTCAATCTACTCAGATAATGTATCGTCCACTATTGTCAATACCCCCCTTGTAACTAGCAACATATTAGACTTAGACGGAACAGAGCGAATCTTATTTAACATTGATAATGTCCCGCATATGGAGTTAATTGAGGACGAGTTGTATTTGTATGTAGATTGTATAGCCCAAACGATGGACGTTCAACAAAAACTAGATGGATTAAATATGTCTATGACGAATATATCAACTGCTCGGCTTACCTCTACCAATACATCGGTTACTAATCTATCGGCAACACGAATAACATCAACTACAATAAATACAGGTGATGTGACTGCGACTGGGACGATAGATACATTTGAACTCATAGCTGACGAATCAACAATAAACTTCTTAACAGTTTCAAGCAATCTTACAACAGACGAAGTGTTATGTGATTACGTCCACGCAACCATCAGCATATTAAGTGATGGGGTTTTGGTAGTGACTGGAACTACAACATTAAGCGGAAAAGTCAATATATCCAATGACATGAATATAAGCGGTCAACTTGAAGCAGAAACTTTTGTAGGCACTTTACAAACTTCACTCATAAATGTTCCGACCATAAATGTAAGCACACTAAATGTAAGTGATCTAATTAACAATACAGAAATGCGAACTCCACTGATGAATGCTTCAACTATAAACTCAAGTTTTGTATTAACACCAACACTATTAAATGTAAGTTATTTATGGTCGGACGGAACGATAGACTTTAGAACAAATACACTACCAACCCTAGCGATGAATAATGCCTCAGCCAAGTTCTTTCAAGATGTAAACATTAGCGGGACACTACGAGCAGACGCCATTGAAGGCATAGACTTATTGAATATATGCTCTACCAACATTTCAACCACAAATTTAAGTGCTGGTGAAACAAGTGCTACAAATATAAATTGTTCCACATTGACCCTTTCAGATACTGCTGGAGCGGGTGGATTAGATGTGAATGGTGCTGCTTATTTTAGAGGTGGGTTTTTTGTATACACCCCAGTTCAGTTTGAAGCGGACGATACTTATTTCGGTGAACCCGCTGGTTCTTCAACAAAGTCACGAATTAATTTTTGGAGCCAACAAGCAGCCTATGAAGTTGGTTGTAGATTAGGTTGTGATAGTGACGACATAGTAAGACTAAAACTTGAAAGGTTTGGGTTATACACGCAATACAATATCAACATTAGCAACGTATCAACCATGGATATGGATAATACCTCAACCAAGTTTCATCAAAATGTAAATATATCGGGAACACTCACAGCTGACAATATTTCGGGTGCGAATCTTTCCACCGCTTCTTTCTTACTTGGAACTGGATTAACATTTGCTCTGAATACCTTGTCCGCAGACTTTACAAGCGTAGAAACAACCATAGCAAATGAGATTGCGACCGAAGTGGATACATCCCTTGTAAACGCAACAACAGCAAATATAGGATTTTTAAAACTAGATGGAATTGCGAATATGTCTTATTTAAATGCGTCTAATGTATGTTTTACCAATCTATCAGTAACCAATCTATCAGCAACCAATGTAAGTGCTACTACTCTTACAACCTCAAGTGCTTTACTAGACGAACGAGTTGCTGGTTCTATGTATTTATCTCAAAAAGATAAGAACCAAGGATACAATTATGCTTTGAGACAAACGAGCACAGGGTCAACAACTCTAAATACGGTAGGTAATACAAACTTAGATTTAAATGTCAATAATGTTACTATTGCTACGATTGACGTAGACGGATTTAATGTATCGGTTAGTAACATGTCTCAAATAAATGCTTCTAATATATCGGCAATCAATTTGAGTTGCACTGAACTAACTACGAGTGATGCTGCTGGTTCTACAAGTATTATTTCAGGGATTAAAATAAATAGGGTCAGTAGTGAGTTAGTAACATTTGAAGCACCTGACAATGAGTTAATGTATGCCTATAATACTACAAATGGAGTAAATGCTGTTGAAGGACAAAATAGACTTGACCTTAGGGTAAATGCTAATACCAAATTAAGTATTAGAAGCACTGGGGTTCGCATAGGTAATAATAATGCGGCAACTGAAATGTTAGACGTAGTAGGAAACGCAAAAATAAGTGGCGAACTGACCGCACCCACCGTCAAACATTCCGATGATTTTTGTAGGTTTTATAAAGCGAATAATACTGAACTGAGTTCCGCACAAACGTCGTATCTTAATGTATTTGAAACAACCGGTCTTAGTTCTACAAAAGTCACACAAACAACCACAAGTAGATATACAATTAACAAGGCAGGTTATTATAAAATATATTCTAATATGATTTACGAAAACACAACTTATAATGACCGTGTCGTATATAGGGCACAACTACTAGTGAATGGAAATAATGTTCTTAGAGAATATGGTGATAGTTTCGTATATACGAGACATGGTTCTTTTGGTGAACTAGGGTCTGCCCCTGTTTCCAGTTTGCTCAATTTATCAGTCAACGATTATATTGAAGTGTATGTAACTCTTAAAAAAGCGTCAGGTACTTTCGGTGGAACTATGGCCGGGTGTAGAGTTCGGGTAGCATCGGATATTACCTTTGAATATTTAGGAGTTTAATTTATTTTCTCAACTATATATATATGTATTACAAAGCAATCATTCCCTCCAATGTAGTATATTATGAAACGGACGAACCGGTCATATCGGTTAATTTACATACCAACGCACCCTTAGACGCAAGTGGTAATGAAATATCTTATAAAAAAGTTATGGTACAACTTACACATACATTAGACGACTCCTATGCCATTATTAGCGAAGTTACAGATGACCCATTCCCGATTATTCCTGTTATTATTGAAAGTCCAGCAGAGACAACAAACTCTGAGATTTAAATATCAACTTATATATATGTATATCCTGTTAATTTTCACGGATCAGGAGTGTAAGCGGTTCAATGCCATGTGGATGTATGACTCCATCAAAGACATGATTGAAAATACCAACAACGTCATACGATATAGCGATGTCAATAAGAAAACAAGAGTGTACAAGACCGCCAAATCTTTTTTTAGAATACTTAAAATATCTAGGGAAGACACTGCCCTTTACTTCAAATAAATAAATACAATACTATTTTATCTTATGGTATTGTATATGTCCCATAATTGCAACTACCTATTCCTACACGAAGCCCAGCGAGACGGAACAACATGGTCAAACCTACCAACACTACAGAGTTCAAGACGTGAATGTTACATAACTATTATAGATTGTAAATTGGTGTTTGACTCAACCCAAACTCACGAGTCGGTGAATCTAAAAATGGTTATTCCTACTTTAAACTATACTTCGTCTTCCAACGATAGTCCAATTGTTTCCATGTTAAACACTGCTGATAAAAAACTATTTGATATGCAACACAACAACGAAATCCATATACTAACCAACGACGCATTAAAAAAATGCGAGTTCATTTTAGAAGACAACGATGGAAATATTCTTACTATTGACGCTGACGATTCGTTAGAGATTATGATTAAGATTGATTACATAGATCAAGTAGCCTATACCAACGATATTCTTTTAGAAATACCTAGACATTTAAAATAGATATTAAAAATAGATAATAAAAATAGATAGTAGATGTATAGTAGAAATGTCACTTGTCACCCAATGTCACCCGATTTCAAAAGTATGCCCACTATGAGCCTTCGTAAGGAAACTTTTAAAAATGGGTGACATTGGGTGACAAGTGACACACCATAACCCCCCTTGTAAAGAACCTTCCGCGAACCTTCCGCGAACATTCCGCGAACTTTCCATATGAAAACAGACAAACATAAGTATTTGAATTAATTATCTTTTTGTTACCATTATGCAGTCAGTTTTAAAAACTTATTCTTAGAAAGTATCTCACTAATTTAATGAGATGTAATTGAGGACAAAATTGAAAATAAATTAACTGCATTTTTGCAGTGAGTTTTTAATGTTCTCTTTTATGTTTCCCACTGCATAATTAGTGAGATACTTTCTAAGAATAAGTTTTTAAAACTGACTGCATAATGGTAACAAAAAGATAATTAATTCAAATACTTATGTTTGTCTGTTTTCATATGAAAACAGACAAACATAAGT
>Ga0209815_1001970_pt1 | contig 12910 bp, 18 predicted proteins | sample CoawatmetaG00DNA_FD_187507 | JGI IMG/M metagenome (GOLD analysis project Ga0209815, IMG submission 187507) | Marine microbial communities from the West Antarctic Peninsula - Coastal water metaG002-DNA (SPAdes) (version 2) | ecosystem: Environmental > Aquatic > Marine > Coastal ...
TTAGAAACCATTGCACCCAAGTCGCCACCCCTTACACCACCGACTGCCATGCCGAGTGTTTTGCCTAGGTAAATCGCTGATTGTGATGGTCGTAACTTCCGTGCCACCCAACTTTTTGGTTTGGTCTTGACGATATCGTCACTTGGGTCACCATCCATTTCGCCCTTCGTTAGAAAGATTTTCTTTAATCGGCCGCTTAATGGATTAGGAAATTCCGATGCTCGGATTTCTTTGGTGGGCAATTCCTCTGTGATGTAGTGCTTGAATGATTTCATACATCACTCCAATACACTCTATCTTTACCCTTTGCATTGATTTTCTTTGCAAGTGCTTTCATCGTTCTGTTCTTAAGTGCATAGTCCGAACCAACTGTGCGAGTATTGAGAACTACCACATTCGTTTTACCAATTGCTGAAGTATCTGGATTCAAATCGTCTAAATCATGTTGAGTCATAAAGGATATAATTCCCTTTGCATAATCACCATTATACTTCTGACCCGTTTGTCCAAATATGACTTCATCGTGTAGTGCATCATTTGTATCCCATGCCCACATCTTGCCCTTGCTGTCTACAACGAACCTAACCTCTTTAAATTTTGCTTTCTTCATCAATGCATCGATTTCTCTTTCGGTAGGATTCTCTAGACCGCGAAAGTCTTTCCACTCCGCACCCTTGTATGGAAAGGTTGCAGATAGTTTCGCTGGCCTCTCTGTGATATAGTTCCTGAATGATTTCACTACTCTGCCTTTTCATTCTTTTCTTCGCCGTCGAGGTCTGGCTGCAAACATTGCAATCGCAAACACTCCCAATGTTCCCGGTGCAGGAATAATATGACCAGTCATATTGTCTGCACTAGATCTAAAACTATTTATAGAACCTAACCACTCCGTGATTGAGTCGAGTGCTTCCTTACCAAATATTGCACCGATACCCACGGCGATGGCGGTGAGAATGAATACTCTTTTATCTAAAGCCTTGATCTTACGATCTTTAGACTTACCGTTGTCTTTGCATTTGCTGAGTTCATGCTTGAGAGTTTCTAACTCTTTGGTTTGACAGTTTGGACATGTGTTATCAGTTCTGGTCGTTGGCATTTCGGTTTCTCTCTTTTTCGTTTTGTTCTATTTCATATTTCGCCATAGCAATAGCGCGAGACATCTCTCTAGAGTCTTCTCTATGCGTTTCTCTTGTTACTAATTTTGCACGATCTTTGGCAATAGAATACATGCGATCCATGACTTTATCATGTTCGCTTTCCATCTGTCCCACTCTACGAGTAAGGTCTTTCACAGTCTGAGACATAACGGTAATTTTGTGTGATGCTCTCCACACGAATCCAATCAAAGCAAATAAACCTGTCGTAGATATGGTGACTGCGATATCAATCCAGTCTACTTCCAATGATCTCCCCTTTACTACAAATTATATATCAATCCACCTACTCCATAGTTCCTTACCAGTCTCATCATACCCGGTGATGTGCAACTTCATCCACGTTGGTTTTTTGGGTCTGTTTATAAGTTGCATACCACACTCTTTGAGTGTTTTGCTGCCCTTATTGGAGTTGCAAGTAGGACATGCAGTAACCAGATTTGTCCACTGTGTGCCACCGCCCTTTGATCGTGGATGGACATGATCTAATGTAAGTTTCTTTGGATTCTTCGACACGAATCCACAGTACTGGCATGTATGCTCATCTCTCTTGAATACGTTACGTCGAGTCGGTGCTGCTGCATCACGACTCATTGGCACATACACATAACGAACAAGGACAATCGCGGCGGGTAGATTATAGTCGCCTCTGACTGTCCTTACTGAGTGTGTTTTGTTGTAGTTGTAAGGCTTTCGTGCCTTACCTTGATGAAGTAGCGTGATCGCTTTTTTCCAATTTATTACTGAAATAACCTCTTCGCTTGCATTAAGAAGTAGAACATTTCTACTCATATGAAATTCCTATCATGTTTGCTTTACCCCCTTCTCTCCTGATTTGGTAACCATAAGTTGACGAATCCGTGCTGTCTCTGCCTTTTTCATGCGTGGCATTAATTTCTTTGTTAGTTTTGCTATGGCTGTTTTCTTTTTCGATAATGTTCTCTCAACATTCTGCTTTTGACCAAGGCTCATTTGCGAGTATGGTGTCCCACCAAACAATTTACTAATAAGTTTGGAGCGTGCAGCCTTACCAGCCTTCGCCTTTAATTGCGGGCCAGTCTTTATTCTTCTTTCTTTTCTTTTGCGTGACATGGCACGGCGTTTTGCAGTACGCCGTGCTGCTTTTGCCATCTTACGACGAGTATCCATAGAGATTTCTAAAAGTTGCTTAAAAGAATTTTCTTCCATTTTCATCTCTCTTTCGTTATTATGTATAAATATCATACAACAAGGAGTGTGTATTATGCCAGCATATGATTTTAAATGTGAAAGTTGTGAGCATGTATTTGAGTTACATCTACCAATGAGTAAATCAGATAGTGCATCTAAGAAACCATGCCCAGAGTGTGGTGAAAAAACTGTTCATAGATTATTCGACACCCAAGCCGGTGCTGTTGATTACAACAGAAGACCCGGACAAGATTACAACGAATGGACAGAAAAGTTGAAAAAAGGCTTGCCGAAGAGATTTCATGAGAAAATGGACAAGTCTAAAGAATTTCGTGGCGGCAGACTAGGCAAAATCAATTAAGTTTGTAAACCTTTGCGTTCTCACTAGTATTCTGGTGATAATTATAAATTTGAATGGGGACAATCTGCGTTGTGTTAGCAGGTAAGGTGATCTGCAAATCAGTAGTTAAGCCAGCGGCTCCTGCACCAGACGAACCATAATTGCTAGACTCTATGGTGTGAAATGTAGCAGTTGCAGCAGCGGCTCCAGCATTAAAGAGGACACCCTTATTTGGACCCATTACTCCACCAGTTGAAGTTAAGTGTGCTTTGCGATAGAATTCAGTCATTATTTTAAGTCTCCGTTATGGTTGATATTAAATATTTATAAATAAAATAGATTCCAAACCTATTAAGACGACGGAGATTATCATATGCCTTGTTTAGAAACCATCATCCGTAATATGTATCTAAAAGAAGATCATATGAGTGGCAAAACTGTTATTGTTATGGGAAAGAAAGGTGTTGTTGCCAATAAGACTGGTTCAGATGGTATAACAAGCGATGACGAAATATATAATATTCGTTTTGAAGATGGTAGCATTTCTACACATCCTGTCCGTGACATGCAAATGATAGGCGAATCCGTTGAAGCAGAGGAAGATAAAGCAGAGGAAGATAAAAAGGTCACATGCCCAAAGTGTGATGGTGAAGGTTGTGAACATTGCGACGATAAAGGATATCATCTTGAATCCGTTGAACTAGATGAGGGAACCCCCGCATATCGCAAGGCGATGGCAGCCTACAAAAATAGTGATACAAAGAAAGTCTTTGACATTCTCAAGAAGAAGGGATTCCGTGGTGGACCACAGGGTGATGTTCTTGTTCGCAACATGCTCAAGAAGAACAAGGGCAATATACAGAAGGCTGCCGCAGAGATTGAGAAGAAGTATCCTAACCTGTTCAAAGAGTCTGTTGAACTGGACGAAGCATTCGATATGAAAAAGATGCTAAAAATCTTCAACAAACTCAGGAAGAACGACACAATCAAAATCAAGTACGACTCCTCTATCCGTAAGGGTAAGGAATTTCAAACCTTTGTTGTGACAAGTCCTAAAAGACCTGTGGGCAAAAAAGGCGTTGAAAGAGTTATCATGAAGCATGTCGATAACCCTACAGGAGTAAAGTATACCCTCTACAATCGTGATGGTTCCGTATCTCTTGCTATTGGTGATATGGCTGCTTCTATGACCGACATTCGGGAATCCGTTGTACTACATTCTTTAGACGAAGCACTTGTTCTCGCAAGTGATAACCTCAATATAGTAAAGAAGACCGCAGAGAAACTTGCAAAACAAAGTCCTGACCTTACTTACTATGTTGTCAAGCACAATGAAAGATACATGAAGGGTATGAAATATGCATACTATGAAGTCTATCAGAGTGTAGACATGCACTTGATAAGAGGTAAAGCAAAGAAGGTTGCGGGCTATGGTGCAAAAGTAGACATGAGAGAATCCGTTGAAGAACTGGATGAAATGCAACCTCATGGTATGTTCGGGAGTTTCGGGGGTCAGAAGAAAAAATCAACCAGGCCATCCAGACCAACTCGCATTGCTGTTGATAAAGAATTTGCTAGGGTTAATCGTTCTGGAAAAATGGACACGATGGCTGCAAAAAAACATCTTGAAAAGAAATTCAAAATAACAGATGTACGAATAGAGAAGGACAAGAATGGGAAACCACATGTAACGTATTTTCAAGAATCCGTTGAACCTACTGATTCATCCAATTCAGTTACCAAGGCATACCTCAAGAGAGCAAGTACGAAGAGGCGATTGACAAAGGCTGAACTCGAACAAGCAAGGAAGGAAAGTGCATACGCTGCTGCTGAGAGGGCACGGCGTGCTGCTGCTGGGCCCGTGAAAGTCAATTCAGTTACCAAGGCATACCTCAAAAATACGACGAGTGAATCCGTTGAACTGGATGAAGCAGATAGACCAATGCAATTCCCCGGCGCAATGTCTGGCGGAAAGATGAAGGGTAAGTTTACTAGCGCACAACTCAAGCAGTTGAAGGATGCATATGCTAAGATTGGTCGGATCGATCCTTCTAGTAAAGCATATGAAAAACTCACAGCATTCCTTGATGCACAAGATAAAAACGTGTTACAACAATTAGCCAATGCTAGAATTCAATTCATATCTAGTCTTGCTTTAAATAGAGTCAATCGCCTAAAGATGAAAGGATCCTGAAATGCCAGACAAACAAACACCACAAAATTGGGCAGATCAAATCGCAGAGGTATCTCACGCTCTAGGAGAGGGACTGTTTGGGAAGAAGGATGGGAAGACATATAAAACTCCCGGTGTCATAACCGATCCTTCCGAAAGAGCAAGGGACGAAAAACCCCCGAAGAAGAACCGAATACCAAAAAATGTTCTTGTCCGAAAAGGTCAAGGAACATCACAAACAGATATAACCACATGAATAACTTCGACACACTACTGAGCGAACGATATAAATCACCCAACAAAGTGGACGAGGCTATACTAAGCAATATTAGAAAAGCAGCGGGTTCGACAATAAGAACTGTTGGTCGTGTAGGTCGCGACGCAGTTCAAGGCGCACAGGCGGCGAGGGCTGGTGGTGCAACAAGGAAGCGTGATGGTGTAAGGGGCGCACTTGGAGGAGCAGTAAGTGGGGTTGTAAGACGAGTCGCTGCGAAGAAGTTTGGTGCAAAGAGAGCAGAGGTTGTTGCAAAAAGAGCCTCTCAAAAACTGAATAGACCAGGTGAAGCGCGACCCATTTTAGGTAAGCAACGAGCAGCAACAGCAGCAAAGCCAAAGGTGACTGGTGGTGCTACAACGGCAACTATAAAGAAAAAAGAAACAATGAAGACTGATGCAAGGCATAGAGACATCATTAAGAATAAGCCTGATGCTTCAGTGAGAAAAGGGATGTCATCCGACGAAGTTAGATATAAAACGAAACAAATGATGGACCGAGCGGCCGTTGATCCAGAATTTGCAAAGCACGTTGCTGCAAAAAGAGAACTAGTAATGAAGAGAAGAAAAGATGCTGCTCTCAAGAACAAATTCGCTGGTGATGGTAAGCCAAAACCAACTACGTTGGCAGCATCATTGAATGTTAATTTTGGTCAAATACTACAAGAAAAGTATGAGATTGAATTAGAATTGTTAGAAGAACTTGGGATGTTGAACGAAGTATCTCCTCCCGGTTTTGAAGGAACCGTGAAAGCGATGAAGAAGCACAAAGAGATTGACAATCCCTATGCATTAGCATGGTATATGAAAAACCAGGGTTTTAGTTCACACAAGAACAGAAACGGGACCGATAAAAAATGACCGCAATAGACCCCTCAGAATATGAAGATTTCGACTTTGGTTTTACTAGCGTAGACGAAGACGAACTAAATAACCTGTTGACTGGTGATACAACAACACCAGACGAAATACTTGCAATTAAAGAAAAACTTGATCTAATATTAGAAATAAACTCAACATGTGATGGAGCAACAGAGGTTAAACAACAATACGATGAACTCCTTGTTGTAAAGATGGTTGAGATCGAAAAGATTGTTCTGCCCCTGCTCGTTAATTTAAAGAAAAACAAAGTGAAAGATTATTTGTATTGGCCAGGCACGCAACGTGAAACTCAATGTGAATTGCAAATACAAAAACTTCTTAACATAACTAGAGGTTGATTATGAAAAAATTTAAGTCGTTTCTATACGACACCATAATTGGTGACCCCGAACAAGATGAAATTGTTGAAGAAATTCAACAAGAACCAACTGATATAAACATAATAAAAGAAACCCCATTGGAGTCAACCCTGGGCAAAAAATTCTGTATGACTAGTTGCAAAAACGGTCATTTTACCTTTACTTACATTTAATTTTATGGTATAATATAAACATGAAGAACCAGAAACATTTCACGCACGCAGAAAAAGACTGGGTGCTAAAAGACCTACGAGCCGAAACGGTCGGTGATGGTAGAGTATACAACTGTCCCATCGGTGGACTACCTAGTGTAACCACAATCACCGGGTGGAAGAAACGAAAGTTCTTCGCTGAGTGGAGAAAAAAGAACCCGAAGGAATCTGCAAGAGTATGCAAGAGGGGTAACATTCTTCATGAAACAATCGAAGACTACCTTAACAATAAAGATATAGATCTCTCATCCATGCCGCCAGTCGAGGTTGATCTGTTCATGCAAATACTACCAAAACTCAACATGATAGACAACATCTATGAACTAGAAAACCCGGTGTGGTCAGAGACTATGGGAGTTGCTGGTAGGGTGGACTGTATAGCAGAATATGATGGTAAATTATCTGTTATCGACTTCAAAGGAGCGACCAGAAAGAAATCTCCTGCACATATTCAAGAGTATTTCATGCAAGCAACTGCGTATGCTATAGCATTCCAAGAGTTGACTGGTGTTGAAATAACCAATTTCGCCATACTTATATCATGTGAAGACGGTAACATGCAAGTGTTTCAAGATAAGCCAAAACACTACATAAAACAGTTGAACCACGCAATTAAAGAGTATCGAGATGCACATAAAGAAACTGAGCAACTTTTTAACTGAATCTAGAAACCTGCACCTAGAACATGTAGAGGATTCTGTATTTGAAAGCGGAAAAGAGATTAGGGAGGCTCTTCGTTTCCTAGCATCTCTTCGTAACATGCTTACAGGAAATGAAACAAGTGGCATGAATCTTACCGTAAAATGGGACGGTGCGCCTGCTATCTTTTGTGGAACCAACCCAGAAAATGGTAAGTTTTTTGTTGGTACTAAGAGTGTGTTCAACAAAGATCCCAAGATAAACTATACCGCCGCTGACATTCGCAAAAATCATGGCGGTGGACTTGCAGAGAAACTAGAGGTGGCACTTAAGTACCTCAAGAAACTCAACATAAAAACTGTCTTGCAAGGTGATATGATGTTCACATCAGGCGACCTCACCAAGAAGAAAATTGATGGTGGCAAGTACCTAACATTCGTACCAAACACCATTACATATGCGGTTGCAGAGAACAGCATGTTGGGCAGAAAGATAGCAAAAGCAAAGATCGGTATTATATTTCATACTGAATATAAGGGCGATACCTTTGAAACTATGAAAGCATCATTCGCACCATCTCTAAGACTTGCTAAGTCAGCAGATGTGTGGTATGACGATGCTACATTCAAAGACCACTCAGGGACAGTATCCATGTCTGGTGGTGAATCTTCAAAATTTGATAAAGAGTTTGAGATGGCAAAGAAATCATTCCTCAAACACAAGACATTCTATGACAAACTAGACCCCGAACTTAGAAAACTTGGAAAGATATATGTAAACTCCAAGGTTAGAGTGGGAACACAAGACGCATCTGTTAGTGAATTCGTTGACTTTGTGAATAGACGGCATCAGGCTGAGATCCAGAAAGCAGTGAAGCCAGCCACACAAGAGAGAAAGCAAGAAGTACTTAACAAACTAATGGACAAGATGAATAAAAACAAAGCAGAGTTTGGAGCGTTGTTTGCTTTGTTTGGACACCTAATCAATCTTAAGAATTTAATTCTCCCCACACTCAATTCAATCAAAGGCAACATGAAAACATTTGTAAAGACACCATCTGGTTTTAAAGTGACTGCACCAGAGGGATATGTAAGTGTGGATAGAATGACAAACAAGGCATTTAAGATTGTTGATAGGTTAGAGTTCTCAAAGAATAACTTCACAGTAGCGAAAGATTGGATTAAATAATGATTGATAAAGATGATGTAAATACGGTTAACACCCGAACATGGATAAAAATGAATGATAATACAAAATCAGAAGCGAGCAGAAAGGCATTTTTAGATACATATGGTGGAGTCTTTAATAAAGGCGACGAGGGTTATGTTTGGAAAGAAGAGTCTGCTCAACATATTGAACCGAAAATTTTTAAAATACCTGCACCAGAGCCAAAGCAGGAAGAGTCTGGAAAATTTATAGTGACTTTCCCAAATGGCAAAGAACAGGTAGTATCAAAAATGACTGAGTTCTGTAAAGAGCATGACCTAAACAAATCAGCCCTCTATGCTATAATGAGAGGCGAGAGGAAAAAACACAAAGGATTTAGAATCCGCAAATCAGAGGAGAACAACGATGTCAAGTAGAGACTTTATTAGAGAAACAGACTCGTCAAGGGCCTGTATGAACCAAAGAAAAGTAAGACTAACAGCAGCCAGAATGGGAACACCAAAGGTTGCAGCGACACCCAAAGCGGTAAAAAAGACAAAAAAAAGAGTAGTCTGAGCAAGTAATTATAATACATATTGTAGAAACTTTTTAGGAGGTCAACATCATGTTTTCAAGCATACTCGGAACAATTTTTTATAGCGTTCTTATCTTTGCTGCTGGCGCAGCAATTGGCAGACCTTTATGGACATGGGCTTCTAAACTTTTACCCTGGAATAAGTAAAAAAACACTGACTAACCATTTTACTGGCTAATCAGTGCGGAAGGGAAAAGCGATGGAGGTGATCCAACACCATATTAAAATAGTCTTCAATGAAGACAAGTCTCGAAGCGAGGCGACCCACTAGAGTAGTTGGTCTGAATGGTTATTCACGGCAGGGAGCAATTTAAATTGCTCCCTGCTTTTTTTATATATACAACAGAGGATTTACACATGAAAATTGCTGTTTTTACATTTGGAAGATTCAATCCACCTACCACCGGCCACGCAATGCTTGTCCAGAAATTGGAAAAGACTGCACGCAAAGTCGGTGGAGTTCCTTTTTTGTTTGCAAGTCCCTCCCATGATGCTAAGAAAAATCCTTTAACATACGCCACAAAACTACGAGTTCTTGATAAGATGGCAAAGAAAAGCACCGTAGTTAATCGTGCAGAGATTCGCACACCATTTGATGCAATTTCATACCTAGATTCTCTCCAGTTCGACCACGTTTATATGATCGTTGGTTCTGATAGAGTCAGAGAATTTAAGAGAAATGTTTCAAAGTATATCGGAACACAATATAGAAACATCAAGAATTTTGATGTTATATCAGCAGGCCAAAGAGATCCTGATGCGTCAGGAGTATCTGGTATGTCTGCATCTAAAATGAGACAAGCAGTTGCAGATGGCGACCTAACTACCTTTAGACTTGGTATGCCTAAAACTGTTGGCGAAAGAGATGTTCGCAACGTCTTCAAGGAGATTAAAAAAAATATGAAACTACCTGAATGGATTGATATGGATGAATTGTATAATTTTATAATAGAGCATGGTCATGAGTTCTCCGAACTTGACGATCTCGATTCATTATTTGAAGCAAATGAACTTGCTGTATATGTTGTGCAAACTCAAGAAGGCGATGTGGAAATTTCACGAAAAGTTCCTTCTGGCGCAAAGGTTTTGGGCAGAAGTAAAGAAGGCACACATAAAGCAGCAGAAAAGGCTCCAATTATTAATAAAGGCTCCATCAAAAGTACCATCAAACCGGCAATCGAAAAGGGAAAATTTAGGGTTACCCCCACAGCAAAAGAATTTCTTGACCCCGAAATAATTAAGGCAGCAGAGGATAGTTATGCCGGAAGCACCAGTGAGTTTGAAAAAGATGTTAAAGATGAAAAGGGTAAAGCAGCCAAAAAGGGCGAAGAAGGCTCGGGCAAGCCCGGCAAAGAAGAAGAACCCACTCCTACAGTAGCAACTCCAGTTTCTGTCGCACCCATAAGAAGAAAAAGTGAACAATATGCTGAGTATGATCCTGCGGTTCCTCATTACCAGCAAAAAGGTAGAGCATTAAGACCAAGAAATGCTAGTAAAGTAGCAACCATGTTTGATGAACTTCCCATCGTTCCCAGCAGCCAAGGACGCGGTGTAAAATATGAATGGGCATTATGTCTTGCTTCTCAATTATCATCCGGTCATTCCGTTGAAGATATAGTCTCCAGAAATGAAGGCGAATTACTTGGGGTAGATCGTGACACATTTGCTCTTGCAGTGGCAACATTAGAACACATTCCACCAGAGGAAAGAGGTTATGTAGTTCATAGTGATGAATTAGATATAACAGGCGACCCAGAGCCAAAAACAGATATTTGTGTAATGAATCCCGATGGAACTATAAAACGAAGAATCTCTGTAAAATTGGATGGCGACATTCAACTAGCAAGTGGTCAAGGTAGGTCTTCTGCTAAGACAATTGAATTAGCAGCACAAAAAGCAGTAGAGTTAGATCCTACTTTTAATGCAAAATTAGCACAGACAATTGCAGAAGAAGTGGGAAGTATGCCAACAAAGATGATGGCTCCCGGCAATGCTGAAAAATTCCTGGCAAAAAATGCAAACAAGCCTGAAAAAATTAAAGAATTTTTCACTGACGCAAATGATCCCACATCAATTCGACCAGAAAAGAACTGGGAATTGATAAAAGAAGGTGTAAGAGGAAAGTTATTGGGTACACTAGGATCGCTACTTAAGGGTAGTACCACATTCACCAGAGTATTGGCACACGAAGCGATGACTGGTAATTATTCATTCACTGAAGCGGGAAACCCAAGGGCGATTGCAGACACCATGCTTTCACCAATGGGAATGCAAAGTATAGATGTTGGTAATCCAATGGGCGATCCAGTAACTGCTAAATATGCAGACTTAGCAAAGGTAGACATTCGAGGAAAGAGTAGAAAACAAATAACCGCTACTACGGTTAGGTTTGATGTAGCACAGAAAAAATATACGGATAGTAAGGGCAAATTTAACAAGACTGGAAAAAAAGAACTAGCACAAACTAAGTCTGGTCAAGCAGCACTTGGAATGATGGATTCTGTAGATTATATGTTTTCTACCTTAATCACAGAAGAAGAGGGTGATAATCTTTTAGTTACTGCCGACCAAGCACAGAAAGATCTAGAAACAAACGCACACCAATATGCATCAGAGGGACTTACCGAAGTGATGGACATAAAAATGTCTATGAATATTGATGGGAAACCTCCAAAGGATCTAGAAAAGTTTAATATAATTAGCATTGGAGGAAAAGATATAAAAATTCCAGTGGACGAACAGTTTTCTTCTTTGTTTGAGGTACAAGACAGAGTAGATCCAGAAGATACAACAACTGCAAAGAGAAAAGAAAAGTACAACCAAAAGAATAGAAGGGCAAAGGAAAAATCTCCCAAAGAATCAGATTCTCCTACTCCTGTTTCACAAGAAAAACCAAAAGCAGCAACCGATGTTGACGCACGATTTGAAACAGAGGTCGATGACCCCCTTACGTCTAGGGCAGGTGAGTGGATTGGTCTAGAACCCGATGCTAAAATTGCTAGAATGCAAGAAATTAAGGATGCACTATATGAATTATTAGCAGATCCTGAAATGGATGGTAAACTAGATCCAAATGACAAGTATGTAAAAGACTGGTATGTAAAAGCCCGACCCTTCTACGACGCACATCAAGAAGATGAAAACACTGTTACGTTATATGGGGTAGCATCAGACATTAAGGATATTATTGGTAACTGGGAAAGTTTAGACAAGCAGTATGAAAAAATATCAAAGAAGATTAAAAAATCTCCAGTGCAAAGCACAACAAAGCATGAAAGAGATTTCGATCCCCCAGCAGAAGAACCGGTAGAAGCACCGGTAGAAGCACCGGTAGAAGAATCCGTTGAACTGGATAAAGCAACAAACGAAGCCTTTTCGGATATTTTTGAAAAGTGGGAAGATAACAGAGACTATAAAGATGAGTATGAAAAATTTCATTCATCAGCCGAGGCGAGAGCCAATCGTGGAGCAAGGGTCCAAGCAAGACGCGACATGATAAAGGTTGGTAGAGCGAAAAAGGGAGATGGTAAAGATGTAGATCATGAGGTAGCACTCTCACAGGGTGGAAATAATGATCTTGAAAATCTTAGAGTTATGTCACCCGGACAAAACAGAGGTAACGGCAGAGTAAAACAAACAGAAGATTATGGTGCCGGGTTCGTGGGAACCCCTGAATATATTAAGAAACTCATAAGGGACACACCACACGCAAAAATACCACATAATGTCGGTAGCATGAACAAAAAAGGTGAATCGAATGGAACTAGACTTAGTACGGGGCGTTGATCTACACATATTTTTAGAAGTTGGAATTGCTCTAGCAGTATTTGCTGGGGGATTCATCTTCGGTATTGCAAAAAAATGGAAGAAGTACAAGCCTTCCAAAAAGCAAGACAAGAAGTACTGGAAACTTAATGGTAGATTGCACGAAACACTCACCGAATTGCGCATAAAGACTGATTGTGCT
>Ga0209815_1001975_pt1 | contig 12896 bp, 13 predicted proteins | sample CoawatmetaG00DNA_FD_187507 | JGI IMG/M metagenome (GOLD analysis project Ga0209815, IMG submission 187507) | Marine microbial communities from the West Antarctic Peninsula - Coastal water metaG002-DNA (SPAdes) (version 2) | ecosystem: Environmental > Aquatic > Marine > Coastal ...
ATGAATCCACCCTTACCAAGACCGCCACCTAGACAAGACACAGAGATAGACAGAAAAAAGAAACTACTTCAGTTGAAAACAGATTTAGAAAATAAGAAAGTTTATAAATCTTTATTTGGTTAGTGCTTACAATTACATAATTCCTTATCTTCTTCAAAAACTAAACATTCTTGTAGATTTTTTATAAACATTTTTGTAGGGCATTTAGGTGCGAATGTTATTAACAAATTACCATATTTTTCTCTTGTTGCTTCTTCATACGCCATATTAAATTTATCTATATCTATCACAGAGCATAATTCCTCTCTAATCTTTTCCATCATTTTAGCACTTTTATTTTTGAATAATAATAAATGTGTTACCTGTTCTCGTAAGGCACGATTAACGCCACCGCCACCTGTATTCGTAGTATAGGTTTGAACATTAACTAATAACGAACAACCACACGCAGTTCTATTTGAATGCGATTCTTGTAATGGCGATAGATGTCTGTTACGAATAAATGCTGATGTAAATTCATTTGAACTGACGCAAGGTTGCCCTAAAACATCATCTAAAATTAATAGACTACGAGGGGGTTGAACCTTACCATATTTATATATAGGTTTTTCAGGTGTAGCATCTAACCACCCTAAATTATTGTATTTAAAAATATCTTCATCGCTAAAGATATCTGATTTTGATTTCATCTTTCTTGTAAAATCATTATACTCTTTTACATCTTCTAGGTGTTGTTCAAATTCATCTCTGTCTTGGTCTATAAGTAATAGCACTTCTGATATACTCTCTTTAGTAGGTAGAAAAACATGTTCGTCTTTTATGAACTCGCCGAAATATGCTTTATTACTTAAATAATTTGGTGATATGCAATATATTACATCGTAGGTTTTATCCTTCTTTGATTGTGCTAGAATTTTAGATGTTTGAAAAGATTTGCCTCCGCCACGACTTGCTACATTCATTAATACAAACGGCGCTTTTAAACTATTAGGAGGAGTTGGATATTCGTTATTTACTTCATCATTAGGATTGGTGTCTTTACCATAAGCATTTAACGATTTCTTGGTTAGTTTCATTTATATATATCATAAGATAAAATTAAAGTTTGTTTAAAACTCCGTCCATAGGCGATGAATCAGACCCTCCGTTTTCTGTTTGAATCTCAAATTTATCACCACAACAACCGCTGTGTGTTTTTATTTTCATCTTATATAATTTTATTGCTAGAACCATGATGAATAGCGAACAAGATGCCTCTAAACCCATTAAAGAAAAATCTTGAATTTCCATTATATATTAATGAAATAAAATAATAACATTACATTATATAATGCCTATACCTGAAAAATACCGAGAGGAACTTTTGGAAGTTATTGTTGATGCTGAAGGCGAAGAATCATACGGAAATGTTATTAATGCTGATGGTTTGCTTATAAACAAAAAATCAGCACAAGAATTTATATTCAATCCTGATAAAAAACCATTTCAATCAGGTGCTTTGAGAGCAACGAATTATGAATCAAATGATTTTAGAGATAAATCAAATATGCGTAATGAAGAAATTGCGATGATGACGGAAAAAGCAAGAATGATTAGATATGTTTATGAAAACACTAAACGATATGGGACACAAGGATTATTAACACAAAACGAAAATAGAAAAAATTATGTTATTGAAAATGAAAGATTTGAAAAATTTGATGTGTATGATACCACTAGTTCCTTATCGCAAATCTTCGTAGATGAAAAAGATAAAAAAGTAACCATAGCTATGAGAGGTTTATCACCTGCAAAAGATAACAGAGATAGACAACAATTAATAGAAATGGGTTATTCATCTATTTTTCCAAAACAAGTAGATAAAGGTAGAGTAACTGATTTTGGTAGATTATTTAATGAAGATGTTAATCATATGATTGATGCTGTTAATTTTGTTGATATTGAATTTCCTGATTATGAATTGAGTATAGCAGGTGACAGCAGAGCAGGTGCTGTTTCGTTAGAAGTAGGCAGAGCATACGACCTACCAACATACTCGTTCAACCCAGCAGGTAATCGTCGTGAAAACACTAGAGAATTTACAGGATATAACCCTGATAACATCAACATATTTACTAGTGATGTTGATTTAATTCCTAAATATATCAGAGAGAATGTTAAATTCAGTCCTGAAAACAACCATATTGTAATTAACAAAAGAGCATACGGCGTAGGAGGGACTAACATCATGAAAGGACATTTCATACATCATTTTATTGATGAATCTAATATCCAAAGCATACGAAAAAAATCTAAAATAATTTTAGATGAAAAGAAATTAAAAAAGATGATGGATAGCGAACTTGTGCCGTATTATATAGAAAGACCTGATGAAGAACCTAGTCAAAAAATGCTTTCATATCAGAATAAATTAATGCTTGGAGAACCTAGTTCAACATCCGCACTCGTTGCAGATTACAGCAGACAGAGAGAGGTTTTCAATACATATAAACCTAGTGTTTTTAATAGTATAAATCGCTTACCTCAACAAGAATTCAAACCGATTAAAACACTATTTAATTTAATAGACACCAATCAAGATAATAAAATAACTTACAAAGAATTTAAAAGTTATTATAAAACAAAGGGTATGTCTGATGATGCTATTTTAAAAATGTTTAACAATTATGATATGAATAATGATAAGACATTAACCAAAAATGAATTTAATTAAAAGACCTTTCTAGGGAACGGAGGTTCTAACAGAAAGTTATAAACATTAGGAGTTCTTAATCTAACATCGTTATCAATCGTTTCTATATCGCATTCTTGATGTCCTAAACCGATATGATTTAATCTACTTACGCTGTAGGGTTGGACTACCATAGAATCTTCGCTGGTTACATTCTGCGTCTGCTGGAGTTGCATTCCAATCATCGCTTTAGTGTTTTTGTTAGTAACACAGGGTTCATTTTGGTTTGCGATATTGTATTCTTCGCCGATCATCTGTAAAGGACTTAAACCACCTGACATAGGGTCGCTTCTTGGGTCACGACGAAGACCGCCAAGCATCATACCATTTTCCTGTTCATAATCACCGCCGAATATCATATTACGAGTTGGAACACTCATTCCATTTATATTAATGGTTGTTTGAATTGGTATTAGATTCATTATTTTATATATAAATATTTTATTTTATTGCTAAAATATATAATATGAAACTTTATTCTGACGAAGAGGCAAATTATTTGTGCCGTGACTATAGAGATATTCCTTTTGAATTAAGACAGATGTTATTTGATAAAATACTAGACGATAATCATATTAGTCAGTTTAATCCTGCTGGAAAAAAGAAAAGAGATTTTTCAACTCCTGCTTCTATTAACATGTTTAGCGAAGCGGTTGGCGATAATTTCGGTATTGACTCTAAATTTTACAGAAAGGAATATAACAAGATGTATGATAAGAATGTTAAGAAGAAATTTGATAAAGCAAAGCAAGATAGAAAACGAGACGATGAGATAGCACAATATCAAAATGTTCTTGACCTTTTAAGAAATCCAAAAGGGGAATTTAAACTAGAAGATTTACCTGCTGGAATGAAAAAAGATGCATATACAAATGCCTTGATTACTGATATTAATGGTATGCTTATTGATTTAGATGAAACAAAAGCAGATATAAACAAAATGGAAGGTATTGATGCTAGAATGGAAGCGGAAGAAATACAAGTTGCGGTTGAAGATACGATGGGGTCGCTTATTCAGGGTGTAATTAAAAGAGGTGAAAGAAAAACTAATAAAGGGATAGATACATCAATAGTAGATAATCCAAGCAAAGCATCGCAAGGTCAGAATAGACGCAGAGGGGGTGAGAAAGCGAAAAAGAAAGAACAGAACGAACAGATAGATATGGGAACGGAAGAATATAAAAACGAGGAATATTAAATATAAAATCTTTAGTAATATTATATGGGAGAATTAACAAGTGCAGGATATAAATATATTGATGAAGAAACACAGGAAGAAAAGGTTATACCAAGAGCAAAAGTTCAAATAGAAGAATACTCTTATGATGCCGATACATTACAAAAAAAAAGACGATTATTTAGAATGTGTAAAGATGAATACGGACAACTTGATGATGCTACGATTAATATTTTAGTAGATTTTTATTTAAACCACCCTGAAAAGATGGAGGAAACAAACTTAAAAGACCCTAATTACAAAAAATTCTGTTCCACTGAATAGTATATATACTTTTTGACTTACTTTTTTTTATAAAAAGTATATATATAATGAATAAATACGAATCTGACTCACAACTGCTATTTGTTTCATCTGAAGCGAATTTCTCAAATAATGGTATAGGAAACCAAAATCATTTTAAGGTTAATCTAGCAGATAGTCCCTTAAAGAATAACGACTCTTCCATAATCAAATTATCTGTTAAAGAATTGCAGTTAAGAAAGTCGTGGTATAATATCAATAAAACGAATAATAAAATTAGATTTTCTTTAGAAGGTTTCACAACAGGAAGTAGTAGTGATGTTGTGATTCCAAATATTGATACGATGGTTTCCATTCCAGTAGGCGATTATGTTACTCATAAAAGTCTAATAGATGCTTTTGGTGATGCTATTGTTGCAAAAATCGTAGAATTAACATCAGCATTAACTAGACCTCTTTTAGCAAGTGAATTTGAGGTTACTGCAAAAACTCTTATTTATAGAAATACTGCTGACCCAAATGAAAAACCTCAATCAGCAGAAAATAGAAATGATTTTAGACTCGTGCTTGAACTTAAGTCTAAAAATGTAGGAGGTTGGGTTTGGAATAAATTGCCTATATTTCAATTTCTTAATATTCCTATAGCAGGAACATATAATTTTAATATAACAGGAGGGTCTGCTTTATCAGACGACGAAAGACTAAATGATTCTTATTTACTATTAGGAGGACCTCGTATTGAATCATTTGTGGGGACTACAGCAAATCCTATATGGTCTTTATCAGCATATGATGAATCGCTTTCTGTTAAGATTAAAACTGCAGATGCTTTAGCGATTGTTATCGCTGGTTGGTTTCCTATGAGTGAAACCCTAAATACTTTAGACGATGTTTATATAACATCTCGCCAATCACATTCACAAGCATCGTCATCTTTAGAGAGTATTTCTAATCAACATGCACACAATTTTATTGCCTCAAATATCATCGCTAAAGCATCTAGGGAAGTTGAGGATAGTATTAATGATGTTGGCGTATTTTTTAAAATAACGCAACCCTCATATTTTTTTAGCATACTGACTCAACCATTTATAAATGAAATAGAATTTGAACTTCGTGACCATAGAGGAAGACCGCTTCCGTATAACGATACTTCAACATTACCTATTGGTGTTGTTAGTGGCGATTTACAACCATACACAGGACCATCGCAAGTTACAAATGGAAATAGTATCGTTTCTTTAGTAATACTTGCTGAAAAATTTATCGGAACTGCCCCTAATAGTCTTCAAGGATTTCCTGATCCTATAGGAATAAATAACCCCAAATTTGGAAGTAATTTAACATTCCCAAATAAATTATGTTAAAATATTTAGAAAAAGTTTTATTCAATATTTTATTTTCTTTTGCTATATTATAAAATGTCGGAAAATATGACTTCTTTACCTTCGTCTTTAAGTTTCGCTCTCTCGGTCGTTCAGGGTTGCTCTAAAAATGTATTTCAGATTGCCTCTTCTACTGGTGCTTCGTCGGTTGCTAGTGATGGCGTTATCCGCTTCAATTTGCCGTCAAATTCAATAATGGACTGGAAACAATCCAAACTCCATTTTTCAGTTGAGTGCAGTTCAGGTTCAGGTGCTCGTCTTCCGCAGTATGCTGATACCCTCTTCTCGGGCGTGAGAATTATGATTGCTGGACAGACCGTTGTTCAGAACAACAATTTACATGGCGTTGTGAAAGCGGTTGATTATGTAACAAAACAAGATGTATGTGACCCTGTAAGTGGTCACCCCTATGTATGTGAGCGTCAGGCGGTAGATGGTTCTGTTTTAACAACCGCCCTCCTATCGGAAACCTATGGCGCTGGAATAGGCAAAATTTCTACTCTCTTTAGCGTTGATATGGGGCAGATCGCCCGTATCTCACCACGACTAATTGATATGTCATTAATTGGTGCTACGACCGTAGAATTTATAGTAGCACCTTCTAGTGTTCTTATCAGAGCGAAAGCAACACTTCAAAGAGGTGTTTCTAATAATTTCACCGTTAATAGTGGTGTTGCTGGTTCATTCACTATTGAACGCCCTGTTTTCAACGCTGTATGTTATTCGCTTCTTTCGTCGTCTTATCAGATGGCGATTAAAGAACGCATCGCATCAATTGGGTATGTAAGTTTTACTTACCCTCAAACAACTGGTTTCGTCATGGGTCAGTGGGCAGGTAGCAATCGTTTTTCTTTGTCGGCGAATTCGCTCCGCAAACTAACAGCGGTATGGCGTAATAAATCTCATGCGGTTATTACAGGTGCTAGACCTCTTGCTGGTCGGTGTGCAGGTATTAACAATTTAGCACTTGGTTGTGATGGTCGTGATGGTGCAGGGACAATAAATGAAGCAGGTGCTCGTCATTATCAGGGTAGTGTTCAGCAGTTCAGATACCCAAATCTTCTACCTAAAACTGATACACCTACAACACCTGCTCTTGGTCTTATATTACCTGTTCCGTATGCTGACTTTCAAACCTCTACCGCTCCTCTAGATTTCCAGTTTCAGGTGAATTCGTCGCAGTATCCGCAGTATAATATGGGTGTTGCTGATTGCTTACAGATGACACTAGATGCTAACAATATTAATGAACTCCACGATACACCTAGTATGCAGGAATACCTCAATAACAAATTCATCGTTGCTGTTGGTTTCAATCTACCGCATAAAGAGGGTGATATTCCCTGCCTATCAGGTCTTAACACTACAGGGCAAAACGCCTTTTTCGGTTTATCCAGTGTTGGAACAGGAAACGACTCTTCTGATTACGAAAATATTATTCTTGCTGAAACTGACACCATTATGCGTGTAGGTGCTATGCGTCAAATTGAAATCATCAATTAAGGTCACACATACATTTTTTTAATCTTTAGTAATATTAAATGGACGAAGACTTTTCTCAAAAAGCACTAGTTGCTCTTCACAGAATGAACTGCCCTATTACTATAGATGATAATTTTTATACTATTAATGTAGCAGTTAAAAAAAACATTAATAATTTATATTACTTTCAGTGTCCTTTTTGTGTTACTAAAAGAAAACGAAATAATGAACCCTATGTAAATAGCAAACCTGTGATACATATACATGGTGAAGAATTAGGAACAAGATTTCCTCACTGTGACCAACGCACATTAGACTATTACGACTTACCATATTTTGAATTTAATTTAGTAGATAAAACTAGTTTTGTTGAATATAAACATACTTTTAAAAAAAGTTAATCAAAAACATTATATATATAATATAGTTACTATATATAATGTCTTCTTTATCAGGTAGAACATCTAATAAAAATATACCAAAATTTCCAAATGATATAGGAACTGCAGGTCAATATGTTAAATTAAAAAACGATGTTAATGATGGTTTTGAATATGTTGATGTTGTTGATTTTTCTTTGCCTGTCGCTAGTAATTCTACTTTAGTAGGTGTTAAAATTAATGGGAATAATTTAGCAATTAATTCAACAGGACTATTATCGGTTACTGGAATACCGAGTGTCACTGGTTTTATTACTGCATCATCAACCGATACATTAACTAATAAATCCATGACGAAAGCACAAATTAGTGATTTTCCTTCAATACCTACTAAAACATCTGATTTAACAAATGATAATGGTTTTATTATAGCATCGTCGTCTATAGATAATACACTTATTAAAACGACTAAACAAGAAATAATAGGCGATATGACTGATAATTTCACAACACCACAATTATATATTAGACCTGCTTCTGTAAGCGGTAGAGATACGACGCTAACACTAGAAGGCAGACGAAATAATGGTGCTAGTAAATCAACTTATTTATATTTTAATAATTTTGATGATAATGATGGAGCGAGTGGAAGCACCGCTATTATGGGATTAATATCTGGTCATATAAGCAACGCAACTGATAATACTGGTGATTTGAGATTTTATACCTCTTCAAATGGAGCAAATCTTAATGAATGTTTGAGATTAGCTTCTGATAACAAAGCAACATTCAGTAGTAATGTAACATTTAATAATGCACCAAAAGATGCACAGGGTAATCCGTATATAACAACTACATCAACAAATACGCTAACCAATAAGTCACTAACGAAAGCACAAATTAGCGATTTTCCAACGAATGCACCAAATTTTGAGGAATCTATAGCAAGTGTAACAGATGGTAAATTTTTGAGAGTTGATACAGTAGGAGGTAATAAAGTTGTATCGTATGACACAATAACCTTTCCAACTAACGCACCAAATTTTGAAGAATCTATAGCAAGTGTAACAGATGGTAAATTTTTGAGAGTTGATACAGTAGGAGGTAATAAAGTTGTATCGTATGAAACGGTAACCTTTCCAGCGAATGCACCTAATTTTGAAGAATCAATAGCAAGTGTAACAGATGGTAAATTTTTGAGAGTTGATACAGTAGGGGGTAATAAAGTTGTATCGTATGAAACGGTAACCTTTCCAACTAACGCACCAAATTTTGAGGAATCTATAGCAAGTGTAACAGATGGTAAATTTTTGAGAGTTGATACAGTAGGAGGTAATAAAGTTGTATCGTATGACACAGTAACCTTTCCAACTAACGCACCAAATTTTGAGGAATCTATAGCAAGTGTAACAGATGGTAAATTTTTGAGAGTTGATACAGTAGGAGGTAATAAAGTTGTATCGTATGAAACGGTAACCTTTCCAACTAACGCACCAAATTTTGAAGAATCTATAGCAAGTGTAACAGATGGTAAATTTTTAAAGGTTAAAACTGTATCAGGGGCAAAGGTTGTATCGTATGAAACGGTAACCTTTCCAGCGAATGCACCTAATTTTGAAGAATCAATAGCAAGTGTAACAGATGGTAAATTTTTAAAGGTTAAAACTGTATCAGGGGCAAAGGTTGTATCGTATGACACGGTAACCTTTCCAACTAACGCACCAAATTTTGAAGAATCTATAGCAAGTGTAACAGATGGTAAATTTTTGAGAGTTGATACAGTAGGAGGTAATAAAGTTGTATCGTATGACACGGTAACCTTTCCAACTAACGCACCAAATTTTGAAGAATCTATAGCAAGTGTAACAGATGGTAAATTTTTGAGAGTTGATACAGTAGGAGGTAATAAAGTTGTATCTTATGACACAGTAACCATTCCAAGTGGAAATAAATTAGTCCCCGATATAACAAATAATGGATATTTTTTAAAAAGTGTAATTGTCCCTGATGGTGGTCCAGAAAGTTTATCATGGGCTCAAGTAACCATACCATCAGGTTCAAATAATTTTTTAGAAGACTATAGTCAAGCAAATAGTATAAATTTAAAATCAACTGGGTCTAATATTGAATTACAGGTCGGCGACCTCGGAACGAGATTTCAGATAGAAGCAGGAGGACGAATTTTAGGTTCTTCTAATATGTGTATAGAATCAAATGTTGGGAGTAATGTTAATTCCACTCTAGTTCCTAGTCTTTTAATTAAGACGATTTCAAATACTGGAAATGATGTTGCTGTTAGTTTGCGTGGGAGTCGTAATAGTGCTAATAATAGGGTTAGCAGTAAATTACGATTTGAAAATTATGACCACGATTTCGCCGATATTGGACTGATGGGTAGCATACATGGTTTTATAAGAAATAAGAATGATAATGTCGGAGATTTGAGATTTTATACATCTAACGATGGTTCTGCCGAAAACGAATGCCTTACGATGAATGGTAATAGTAATTTCATAGGAATTGGGGTTACTATCCCTACAGAAAAATTAGATGTAAATGGTAATATCAAAAGTAGCGGTGTAATAACAGGAGTATCATATGTAGGATTACCAATAGCAAGTAATGAATCGGTTGGAACGGTTATTATATCAAATAGTGGTTCTTTAAATATTAATTCAGGTCTATTATCTGTAGATAAAACGACTAGTGTTACATCAGGTAGTGCCTCACTTGTTACAAGCGGGGGCGTTTTTACAAAAATTAATGCATTATCATTAACACAAACAAGACAATTAATTGAAACCTTCGCAGTTACACAGCAGACAGATTTAATAGGTAATGCTTCGCAAGTAACATTTAATAAAAGTATTTCAAATACTAATGGGATTACTCACAATTCAGGAACTGCTATTCCACAAAATAGTTTATTTAATGTGATAGAATCAGGATTATATATTTTTAACATTAGTTTAGATGTGACAGGGGTTGGTTCAGCACGAAGTTTTGTATCTGCCGATATTCAAGTATATACAGGTTCTTCTTTTTCAAGTAGAGGTAGTTTATTTCAAAGTCCTTATGCTATTGGTAGTGCTTATGTCCGTGCGAATGACGGGCAAACGAATAAAGGAACTATAAATTCGTGTCTTACTATTTTTCTAGACGCAGGTCGCCAATTTGAGATAATAGGTAGAAAAATTTACAGAAGTGGTAATAGTGGAGCGAAGGTTGAAGTTCAAAATAGTTCTTATATGACTATAGAACGAATTGTTAATTCATTAACATAGTATATATACTTTTGACTTACTTTTTTAAAAAGTATATATATATAAAGATGCAAACTCAAGAATACATTTATCTCAATTCAATATACTCTATTTTTGACGATGAAACAAAGTATCATAAATTTAATCTAAATAAACCAATCATAGCACATGGTAACACAATACAAATTAGATTATCGGAAGCAGAAATACCTATTTCATATTATAATACTATTACAGGAGTAAATGATAGTATAGTTTTTAAAGTCACTTATACAGGAGATAACAAAACATATAATATTACTATACCTGAAAAAAATTATGATGCTGATGAAATGGAGAATTTTTTAAACACATCTTTAACAGCATTAGATGCTAATGATATAGAATTAAGAATAGGATACGATACACAAACTCTAAAATATACATTAACCGCATCTTATACTGGTGCTGGTTCTACAAAAATATTAAAAATTGAAGTGGTTAGTTCAACTGCAAACCGAACTCTAGGAGTTACAGATGCATTAACAACAGGCGATATAAGTCTAACAAAAGCAACTTTAAACTTCTTAAATAGTGCAAACCTAAATAGAACAAAAAATATTTTCTTATTTATGAAAGAAACATTTGATACAGATAATACTAATAACGATTCTAATCAAGGGCATACTATTTTAGGAAAAATTCAAGCATCTGAACAATTCGGTTCTATTGTTTCATATCAAAATGAATCAGATTCATTTTTATCATTACCTAACCAAGTAACATATTTAGACCATCTAAATATTAAACTCGTTGATGACATTTGGAGTAACCTAGATTTTCAAAGATTAAATTTTGGTATATCTCTCATAGTTCAATACACACCTAAAAAGATATTAATTAAAAATGAAAACATTAATACTTTAGAACATATGATAAATATGGTTGAAGATGAATTATGCGACGAAATATTAATATAGTGTAGTATTATAATGAACGAATTTAAAAAATGCCCTGATGGTTTTATTGATATAGGCGGAATTTGTGTTCCTAAAAAGCGTGTTGTGAGAAGAAGTTTAAATTATGATTCGCTGTTTGCTGGTGATAGTGCTACTCATAATGTTCCTGACGATAGACCACCTGAAATCATAGAAGATGATATAATTACAGGTGGGGGCGGTAATGACGGAAGAGATGATCCGACAGAAGAACTGGTTGATAATGGTCCGCATACACCAGCAGAAAGACCTGATGGTCATGACCACACGCCAGTTCCTGATGATGAAACACTTACAATAGAACAAATGGAAATAAACTATATCATGGGTATTTTATTTAGGCAAGGAAATACTGCTACTTTAAGTCAAGAGCAAATGCAAGTTTTAGCGAATGCTAATGCAGAACAAGAATTAAGTATTCAACAAAGAGAACAATATATTGAATACATTAGTTATTTAGATGGGGTCGGCGACGAAACAGAACCTGATGTAATAGGTGATGTTGCCGAAGAAGAACTTGGTTACCAAGTGATTGATAATTTTACTTATAGACAAAATAGTAATTCGGTTACAGGAGGGTCTGCTCATTTATACGACGACCAAATAATAATATTTGATAGTGATGGTAATAGAGTTGCTGTTAGTTCTGTATCTCAATTTGGACCAGCGGAAGGCAACACATACATCACCGTGTATAATGGAGAAGCAATTGTTTATCAATATGGAAGCGGAGAAATACACGGTATGCCTGAAGGCGGAAGTGTTTCAGACAATTCTATGGACGCAGAAGGCGGACATGGTGTTTCAATTGACGGATAATATATTAATATAGTTTAATATTATATGGAGAAGGAATTATATAAACCATTTAAATCTAAAGCAAAAAATAAGAAATATTCTGTGTATGTTATGAAGAATGGTAAGAAATCTTTGATACACTTTGGACATTCGTCTTATCAACAGTTTAAGGATAAGATTGGTGATTGGTCACATTTAGACCATAATGACCCTAAAAGGAAAAAAAGTTATTATGCAAGGCACGGACAAACAACAGATAAGAATTCTGCGAAATATTGGGCACATCGTGTGCTTTGGTGAATATTAAAAAATAAATTGAATATATATGAACTTAATAAGTAGATATATATTCGGCAACAAGTTTGATTTTAATTTTGAGATGGATTGTAGTAAATATAAT
>Ga0209815_1001988_pt1 | contig 12831 bp, 6 predicted proteins | sample CoawatmetaG00DNA_FD_187507 | JGI IMG/M metagenome (GOLD analysis project Ga0209815, IMG submission 187507) | Marine microbial communities from the West Antarctic Peninsula - Coastal water metaG002-DNA (SPAdes) (version 2) | ecosystem: Environmental > Aquatic > Marine > Coastal ...
ATTATATACTTACTATTCAAATGGCGTGTTTAATGTTATATTAACTGCTGTTAATGATTTTGGTGAAGCATCAACAACTCAAACTATAACAATATCTAGTATAGGAGAGATGATTGTAGATCCTAATCAAGAACAACAACAAGAAGAAACTCAAGAAGAACAACAAGAAGAAGAAACTCAAGAAGAACAACAAGAAGAAGAAACTCAAGAAGAAGAAACTCAAGAAGAAGAAAGATTTTATGGAGAACCAATGCCCACCAATCCTCCTGTTGGATTTAGTCCAACGACAGGTAATTTTATGACAGGTACTTTAAGTCCACAAGGAGAATGGAGATGGACAGGACAAGGTATGTCATGGGTAGCAGTAGAAACTGAAGAGGAACAACAAGAAGAACAACAAGAAGAACAACAACAAGAAGAGGAACAAGAAGAGGAACAAGGAGATACATCAGGTAAAGGTGCAACTCAAACTCGTGATTATAAAGGTAATGATGGTACACAAAATGATGAAAACCAATAATAAATAATGGCAAAATTTACATCCATAGAAGGACTTTTTAATCAAGCAGAACAATCAGTAGGACCATATACTAGTGGAAATGAAGGTAGCAGTGAACTTATAGTATTTCAACCTGAACAAGGGATAGATATTACATATAAAAATCCTCTTGTAAATGTAAACTCCACTAAAATAGTAGAAGATAGAGATAGTAGAATAAAACTTGGAACATTTACTTTAAACGATATAGGTTTTTGGGAAGATGCAAATTTTAATAAATCTACATTTCAACCGTATCTAACTGATGATAAAGAAACTACTAATATACCTGGTGCTTGTGAAACATATATTACAACAGATAGTAATGGTGATGTTATAGTTTATAATAGGTCTAGCGTAGATTCAGCAACATATAGATATTCAATTGATGCTTTGCCATTTGTAACCAATCCTAACGATGGTGATGAAATAATTAGGGTTGATAGGTATTGGGATAAAAAAATAAATTCAACAGAACATTATTTAGCAACAGAAGGTAAAATAAATTATTACATTTATCCTAGAGCCGATAGTAGGGTGGGGGCAGGAAACATAGATTTATTTTCTCCGAGAGGATTAAAAACAGCTGATGGTGGTAAAAATAAATTTACTGTTTATGCTAAAGGACTAGAAGAAACTGGTTATTATTTATTTAAATTAAATTGGGGTGATGGTTCTTCAATAGAGCATACAACAGAACCTAAACTTTTAGAAGGAACTACTTTATTAAAACATACCTATAAAAAACCAGGTTTTTATACTATAAGTGGTGTTGTATATGTAAGCTATAAAAATGAAAAAATAAATGCTTATGAAAAATTTGAAACCAATATATTATTAAACCCATCTAAAAACTATGAACTTAATCTATACAACTATGATAATTTTACCACCATAGGTGGTATATCGGACAATTCAACATTAGTTAAATCTGCAATTAATACTATTGGAGTAAATCCAATAACAAAAGATACATCACGATCTAGTATTGAACTTATCGATGGGGTAAATGATTATGATAAACTAGAATTATTAAATTTTATAAATAAAATATCATCTGATATTTTATCTGAAGAATTTTTTTCTTTTTATCAACCATATAATGTGGAAATAAAAAATGCTTCTAATTCTACAATACATAATGGATTTATAAATAAAAAAACATTTGATACTTTTAAGGAAAATGGTTTAAATAACTTTGACCTAGCCACAACTAAAATTTACAAGGGTGTAAAACCAATGTGGGAGCAGCTGGGATTTGCAAGTGATGATAGTGATATACCAAATGAAAATATTTATTGGGAAAATATAATACCAAATGATTATACTCTTTTAAATAAAAGTGGAATTACAATAGAAGATGGTAACAATCCTTTAAATGGTTCAAGAACTCCAAGAACTCCGTACAAGGAAGTAATTATAAATCAAGATGATGAACAAGTATGGGATAATAATTATTATTATCCAAATTTACCTAAGTTAGATATATATGGTAATTTTGTAGAAGAGATAAATATTAAAAATTTATATGGAGTAAGTACGGCACCAATAACAGATTTAGATGAAGTGGATGATAACTTAATATTTAATTTAGATTTTGACCAAATTAATACAGATGATATAATTGATAAAACCAATTTTAATAAATTAGAGTATGTTCAAGATTTTAAATTATCACTTGACAGAGATTTGAGATTAAATATAGAAGGTTTAATTATACCAGATGGCATTGAAAAAAATAAAAATGAACAGGCATTCTAATGGCTTACGACAAAAAAGATAATTACCCATCAGTAAAAACACCAGGTGTATACCCATCTGGTTCTATAAAAGAACTTGGTTTGGATAATGCTAATTTAAAAGAATTTTCATTAGGTAGTTGGGAAGATATTTCACTTTCTAATAAAAGATTTATTTATCAAAATCTATTTAGTCAACAACCGGCACAAAGTTTTATAAATCCAGGACTTACTGGATTTATAAAAGACGAATTATTTGGATTTGCTTTTGTACAAAATGAAAATAATACACCCGTTGATTTGGAAGAATTAGAAAATAAAGTAAAACCAATTGCTTACAATTATTTAAATAAAAATAATAGTTTTATAGAATCATCTTATCCTGTAAAAATTAACTTTGGTATTGATTTTATAAAAGAAGAAACCCAAGAAGAGGGGGATACACCATTTGTTAACTATGATCAAAAATTTATAGAAATTGAAGAAGGTGAGGAGTTTGAAATTTCAAATGATGTAGAAAGCATTGACACAACGCGTTTATTTGGGTTATATATAAATTCGGGTGCTGGAACTGATAAATTTTGGGGAGATGATGACGATAAAATTATAGATTACTGGAATGATAATTGGAATATTGGTTATTTAAATGATAAAGAGCCTGGTAATCCAAATCCAACAGTAATTCAAAATATTGTTTTGAATCATGAAGATACCCCTTTTGTAATTAAATGGAACACATTTGTAAATCCATCATCCGAAGGAAATGTAGGCAGTAGAAGATATGCTTTGGGTAATGGTGCTTATCGTATAGAATTTACTCCTCCAATATCAAAAACGGAATATCCGATTAAAGTGTTGGATAGGATTAAATTATTTAGTTATTGGAATCATGAGTATAATGTAATAGATATAAAAGGTGATGAAAATGAAATTGAAGCAATTCAACTTGATGTTGTTTATGCGGGTGATATAGACGCGGATGCTTTTGCACAAGATAGTGGTATTTTGGGTTATTTAGCTGGCGAAGATTGGTTGGATGCGAATGCTGCTACAAATAAAGTTATGTATTTACCAGCGCCATTTGAATTAAGGGCAAATTCAGGACAAAATGCAACATCCTTTGACTCCGATGATGTATACTTTAATGACCAAGATTCACCTCAGTTTGGTGGTGAATCAAATTTAGCAGAAGTCTACACTTGGGGAAATCAAGCTAATGAAGTTGATTATAGAGCTGCTTCTCAGTATGATGGTATTCCTGTTTTAAGAAGTGAAGATATGCCTGTTGGTTACGAGGTGGTAATACGAAGACCAAAATCATCAATTGCTGAAAGTAATCTTGGTTTTACTAAATTAAAATTTGAAGAGGATGATATAAAAACAACAGATGGTGATGAAGAATTATCTTTATTTAAAGAATCAATACCGAGAAGTCCAAGAAAATTAAGTGAAGATATTCCTCCAGCACTTTTAGAAAAGGTATATGATAACGGAAATACTGATGATGAATTAATAGGGTTTAGACAACCCAAAAATAATTGGAGTGGTACTGGTGATGATGCAGTTGCCGTAAGTAGTGAAGATAAAGTTGAAAATGTAACTATGCGAGCCAGACATGGTTATTACAAAAGTGGGTTACCACCTAGTAGAGATAATAATAATCGAGGTGATGGAAAAGAATATAGTGGAAATCTTGGTAACAATGATAATGATAGATTTCCAATATTAAGTATAAGAGCACCAAACTCTATTAATGATGATGCTGATGGGCCTCAATTTCCAACTGTTATGTGGAGAAAGGATTCGGAATTTGTTCTTTATCCTAGTGACAAGATAGATAACATTCTTGATGTTTTTGTTCCAAACTCAACTTTTAGAATAAAAATTAGTGCTAGAATTTATATACAAGATGAATCCGATGATGATTATAATATTGATATTGGTGTTGGTGTTTTGGATTTAAGTAGTGACAATAATGAAAATGGAATTTTTTATACAAAATCGTTGACTAATAGTCATTCTAATACAAATTTAGGACCAACTGAATATACGCATGATGTAAATTTACAGTTTAATGAATGGATTGATATAGAACTTTATGGTAAAGTATTTGCTCCTATATCACCAGCAAACACACTTACAGGAAAACCTTATATTACTATTAATAGTCGTCAAAAAAATATAAAAGATAGTGCTAACAATAGAAATGCAAATGATTTTATAACTAATTCTAATCATAGATTTTATTTTCAAGTAAAAGAAATTAACTTAGAAAAAGTGGAAGTGGATTTAGGAGAAAATATAAATACCGATTTATTAAACTCCGGTATTTATAAATACCAAGTAATACAATGGGGTGATGAAAAACAAAAATTAACCAATCAACAATTGTTAAATAGTTTTCATTTTAATTGGTATAATACAGATAATCCAAGTGATTGGAATTTAAAAAAATATTTTAGAGAATTTGCTAGAACTGATAGTTTTATTAAAAATTATGACACCGTTAATGATAAATCTTATTTTAATTTAAGTCCTCATGTGTATAATACTCCTGGTTTAAAAACAATTAAGACTATTGTGTATAGAACTGATATACAAATAACTACTGTATTAGAATCTAAATTAATAACAACAAATATATTAATTAATGATGGTTTATTTACATCTCAAGATTTTTCTATATTTAGTGGAGCTGATTTTAACTTTTTACCATTGGATAAAAATCAAGCAATTATAGGTGGGTTTGATGGGGAATCAAAATACCACAATTCAGTTTCTAAAATTGTAAAGGATGATAACTTTATTCAAGATGATTATTTAGAACGAGTTTCATCTAGGGACTATATAGAAAAATTTAATAATGATTTTTTAGGAAAACAACCTGGTCAATTAGATTTAGGACAAACAAGGGTATTTACAGAACCAAAAGATATTTATGATTTCATAGGTGCTAATAAATTAGAGTGGATAAATCAAAAATCAGGAAGTTTACCTATCAATAGTTTAGCAACCGACATATTTATAAGAGATGATAAATGTGTTGTTGATTTAGATCCATCAAACTCTGAATATTCAGCAATACAAAATCAAGCTGGTTCAGAGGAGATTGGAATTTTAATTGGAGACTATAAAGTTAATCAACCACAAGGTGGTAGGATACAAAAAGAATCTACAATGGAAACTCCTCTTTTAGAAACAGATAACAAAAAACAAGCATTTTAATGGAAATACTACAATCATATAACAACGACACCTTACAACTAATATCCGATAATAGTGATTATACATTTACTGCTGATGATGTGCAACAAGGAGTAGTAAAGTTATCTGTATTTTCCGACATAGGTTTTTATTTGGATGGTCAAGACTTGCAAAAAGATATTGATTTCTATGTAAAAGATGATGAGTTATTTTTAAAACCAAATGAGTATTTAGATAGAAATAATTTTGGTGAAGCTAACTATAACTTACAATATGATTTTCTAAAAAGATTTCCTCAAGGTGATATTTTTCACATATCGCAGGTATCTCCAAGTAGAAAAGAAGTTAGATTAAATTCGGTTAACTTTGAAATAGATAATGGTCTAAGAGACTTGGTATCAAACTTCATGAATGAAGATTCAAATGAAGAAGATGAAGGATCATATCAATTTAATTCTTATTTAGAATTATCACAAGGACGATTAATTCCTATTAATGGATATGCTTTTGATGAAGTCACCGGTAATAAAAGAACTTTAATATTAAAATTAAACCAACCTTTACCAACTGATATGGAAACTTTATCAACTAATTTTAATATATCAAATAAGTTTTTATCTTCACAAACCGAAACTATTTTCTTTATTGATAGGGAACAACTTGTTGTAGCTGGATTAGGTTTAGATATAGATATATCATTTGCTACATTAGATGCGCCAATATCAGACGCTTCTACCAACTATAATGAGATAGAAGCATCCGTTGGAGAAAACATTGTAGAACAGGTTAATAGATTACAAAAAGACCTTAACCTAAATATAGATTATGAAAAGTTTAATGGTCATGTGTTTTTTGGTTCTGCAAAATCTAAATTAGAAAATTTTAAAAATAAAGCTGTTAAGCTAGACAGTATATATTCAGAAATAAGTTCTTCATTATCGTTAGTAAGTAATTCTATTGTTGTAGAAAAAAGAAAAGATTTATTTAAAGAGATAAAAAGTGTAGAGTCTGATTTTACTCATTATGAATATTTTATGTATAATGATGGCCAAAGTTATTCTACATCATCGGCGCCTGGAGTGGGTATTAACTTCGCTGGTAGGGAGTATAATAATAAAGTAGATAATAGTTTTAAGATGTTACAAGACCAAGAAGGATTTGATAAGGTTTATCAAAAATCAAAAGATGGATTCATTCATCTTTTTACCGATGTGTATAATGTAGAACAACCACCTTTTTATAATTCCAATGACTTCTTTTATCTTTCATTTATTTTAAAGGGTGGTAATGGGGAAGGGAACGCTGGAGATTATCAATTAAATATTAGTGGTGGGTTAGCTAATCAAACTTACAACACAACGGGTGGTACTGGATTAGGAGACTACCCATATGATAATGATAGACAAATTCCTTTTGATGCTTGGAGTGGTTCTGCTATATTAAATTCTGAAGTAACGGGATCAGAATATAGAAGATTTATATTTAGAGCACAACAAAATTATTTTAGACCAGCCACACAATTTTCAATCAATCCAGATAAAAGACTTTTAAATTTATCTGCTATTTACACAGAAGATTCTACATCGTGGCAAATAATTACCGGTTCTATGGTAAGTGAATTAATAACAGATGGAACCGGCGCTAATCTTTTAGATATGACTGGTAAATTTGCTAATTATTTCTTTCCATCAAATTTTAATGAAGATGGTTTAGTTGATAGTAATGCAACTCGTTCTACTATCATATTACCACAAGGTGATTTATTTTCTGTATTTTCACAAGAGGGTGGTGATAAAGAAGCATTTTTTACAGATGTGGTTGTAACAAAAAATAATCCAACTAACATACTTCCTTTTTCAAAAACATATAGACCACCAAATGGAACTTATGCCGGCTCATCCGAATGGAACACTTGGTATGATGCATTATATGATGTTGCCTCCGACTATGATGATAATAATATTCATTCCCTTGTAAATAACTTACCTGAAATTTTACAAACTGGTGATGAACATAAAGTTCTTCGTGATTTTGTAAATATGTTAGGAGAGCAATTTGACTTGTTAAGAAGTTACATTGATAATTACCATAACATATATAAGTTAGGATATAAAAATCCAAATTCTATGCCAGATAATCTTTTGCCTATAATAGGAAACTCACTTGGATTTGATTTATCAAACCCAATTTCTGGTAGTTTAGAAAATTATTTAGAAGGAACTGGTGGCGATGAAGTTGGTGATAAAAAAGCTATTGCTTCTCTTTGGACAAAAATATTAAATAACTTGATGTATATTTACAAAACAAAGGGAACGCAAGAAAGTATAAATACTTTATTAAACCTTTATGGATATGATACTAACTCTTTTAATTTAACAGAATATGGTGGTTCTACCGATGAACATAATCCATCGGTTGTTACTAATAATGTTGCAAATGATTTAGATAATGGATTAAAAAATGTTAAGGGTAATGTTTCTTTTAAGGAAAAAACAGAACAATTTAAATCATTAAATATATCATCTGGTTCGGATAGTTTAGCATTAAATTGGTGGACTGAAGATGCTAAACCAAATGGTATAGAATTTATTTTAAGAACAGCCCCGACAAATAATACTCAGACAATTTTAAGAGCTAGCGGTTCAGCTGATTTATGGGATTTGAGAGCCGTTCCATCTGGCTCATCAACTACAACTGGTAGTTTAGAGTTTAGATTGAATAATAGTTTAACTGGTTCATTAGCAATTGCTTCAAATGCTATATCAATGTCAACTAGTTACATTAACGATATAAATAATTTTAAATATTTCAATGTGATGTTACAAAAAAATATAGTAACCACTTCTGCTGCACTTACTCAATCATATCATATGTTTATTGGTAGAAAAGATAGTGATAAGATAAAAGATATACAGCATATTAGTATGTCTTCATTTAATACAAATGCTAACTTAAATTTCATAACGGCATCATCTGCTCAATATTCTGCTGGTAACAATTTATTTTTTGGTGAATCTATAACAGGATCAATTGCTGAAATAAGAGGTTGGGATGCTTATGTAAGTATGTCTAAATTTAAACAACATATTCTTAATTACAAAAGTGTTGTTGGTGGAAAAGCAACTTCTGCTAGAGATAGTTTAGTTTATCATTATCCGTTGAGTGATAATGAAAGTTCTACAAAAATTAAAGATATTTCGTCTCCAAGTAAAGTTAACAACTTTGATAAGACCATATCATCACAACCTAGTTTAACAATAAAAAGTAGCACATCGGATGTTAAAAACTTTAGTTTTCAAGTTAGGGGAACAGATGCTGTAAAAAGTGATAAACAATATAAAATAGGTTCTAATTTAAAATCGGTTGGTGGTCTTAATTCTAAAATTTCCACTTTAAAACAACCAGTTAAAGCTGGAACAAATGAACCTAAAGTGCAAGTAATAAACAAAATTGGTAAAACTTATTCTTATGTCGATGCTATTGATTCTATAATAATAAACTCAATGGCTGATTTTGAAATAGATGATTATTTAGATGACTATGATAATAACGGTATTTATGATGATTTATTAACATTAAGAAAACAACTTATAGAAGAGCGATTAATATCGGTTGATGTTGTCAAAAATTTATCTACTATAGAAAATCATACCGGTGATAGTGGATTTATAAAAAAAATAGAAGGTTTATTACCAGCAAAAACAAAGTTTGAATTTTCATATGAAGTTAAGAATGATACTTTGTTTAGGTCAAAAATTAAAAAAGCTAGTTTACAAACTGAACTTAATCCAAACAAAGTAATTGGTTCTGCCAACTTAACAGAACCAGTTCTTAGTATAAACTTTAACGAAAATAAACACAATGTATCTATTGATGTTCCAACTGATGAATTTTCTATATCTGCTTTAGTTAATAAAAACTTAAAAGAAAAAACAATTAATGTTTTAACCGATGAGGTTACTGTAAGTGCTAATGTTAATGCTAAAGTTCATTCTAATTCTTCTATCAAATTAAATATAACAGATTTATCTAATTCTTCTAATCAAACAGTTTTTAATGTAGAGCTAGATAATTTTACCGATTTACTATTAGGTTCTAAAAACGAGTTTTATAAAAATAGTGGAACTGGTATTAATAACACTTTTTTTAAATCCGGTAATCCTGGTAACGATGGTAATTACAATACTTACAAATATGAAGATAGATTTTTCTTTAGAAGTATAGGTGATACTGAAGAGTTTTTTCCTGTAAGTGGAACTTACGAAGATAGAACTGGTACAAATGCTAAACAACCTTTTAATCATCATGATAACTTTAGACATTTTGGAAATCGTTATTATGTAGATAGTAAAGAGGGTTATACTTACGATTCTTTTTTTGGAGATGCTAATGCTACGGTAGATGGTAGGATGATAGGTAGAACTCTTTTCTTTAAATCAGATGCCGATGGTAACATTACTTATCCAATAAATCATTACTTTAAGGTCGGAACAAGTAAAGATATGCTAACAAACCTTATTTATAAGGGAACACAAAACGATGGATCTAATCCACCAAACTTTGATAAAAACTTAGATACATCACCGACAATTTCAGCTTATACAATTAACGTAGGTGGTTCGGATACTACTAAGAAGTTAAAAGTAATAAGGTAAAAAATAATTTCGATATATTTATAGATAGACATATTTAACACAAGGATAAAATTATGGGACTTTTAGATAACGATACCGTCATAGTAGATGCCATCTTAACCAAGTTGGGAAGACAGAAATTAGCAAACGGACAACCTTTAGGAATATCACAATACGCTTTTGGTGATACTGGTGTAGATTACACATTATATAACGCTGGCCATCCAAGTGGTTCAAGTAATTACGGAAGTGCTATCACTTCTCTTCCAATGTTGGAAGCGGTACCTGATGATAATGTATTTTTAAGATTTAGGCTTTACGGAGAAGGTGAAAGAAATGTACAAAACTTTTCTTTTATAACTGCTACAAGTGGTACTTCTGTAACAATATCTAAGGTTGCTGGTGAAACAGAAAGTACACCTGTTACAATAGTCCCAAGAGTTTTTCCAACTGTATCGGGAGCACAATACAATTATAAAATTTTAGATATGAGAGGGTTAACATTAGAGGGCGTAAATGCTTCGAATGTAAACATATCTGGTGAATTTGGTGCAAATAAATTACCACCATTTGACCATCCAGATCCAGTTATAGCAAATATTACTAATATTAGTGATTTAACTATTAATGCTCAACCACAACAAATTACTTCACAAAGATCAGTTGGAGTGGAAATATCAAGAGATGGCGCTGCTTCAGCATTTGTAACCTTAACAATTGAAGCTAACAACACAACAGTATAGGATTTAGATTATGATTAAACAATTTAATATAGCCGATGATACAATAACAACACAGATTACGGTAACTAATGGGTATTTTGACGGAGGGGTAGGGACGGTTGCTGGTTCAAGTTTTACTACATCATCCTTATCTACTACACAAAAATCTTATTATTATAATCTACAATATAATGCTAAAGACCATTTTAGTATAACTTATGGACATAAAGGTGGAAGTGGTAGTGCGGTAGAAAACTCTACTACAGAAGGAACTACTCAAGCTATCTATAAACAATTTTTTAATTTTACAGAACCAGATTCTGAAAAACTAAGAGATGGGACCGGTTGGTCGATGATAGATGGGACGAATGGTACTAATGCTGTAACTCAAAACGATGTTTATATTTTAACTGCTGAAAGATTACAGATGAAAGATAGATTAAATCCCGGAACATGGACAGTAAATCTTTCTGGATCACTTACTAGTAGCGGTGAGCCTATTAGCTTATCTTTAACTGATGACTCAAAAACAACTGCCGCTGAATCTGCTCCATTTGGTCCTAGATATCATATTGTAGAAGGTTCTGCTGGATCGGTAACTACTGCTTATACAACTAAAACTTATGGATTCTTTTATCCTGATGCTGGGTTGATGGTATTTAGTGCTAATGCTCTTTCAGCAAGTATGCCTGGTGATCCAAATTTTTTAACTAGTGGAAGTGGTTTTACTCCAGGTCCTCCATTTACAGGTGCTACTGGATTAGCACCCGATTTACGAGTAATTGATGCTGCTGATAACGCTAATAAATTTAGAGTAGCGATACAAAAGGGTACTGGAATAACCATTCGTTCAGAAGAACAGCAATATATTTATGATTATTTCTGTAGAGCTAAAGCTAGTGAATTTAATCTTTCACAAAATATAACTTTTTGGAGTGGTTCAACTTATCAAATAAGACATAGTGATATGGTAACTAATCCACAAACTTTTATTAGTGAAGTTGGATTGTACGATACTCAAAATTCTTTATTGGCCGTTGGTAGATTAAGTTCACCAATCAATAAAAACTTTAGTTCAGAAGCTATCGTTAAAGTTAGATTAACTTACTAATGTCATGGGATGTTTAAAAAATTTACAACCGAAAACCAGAATACCTATCAGTATACGGCACATAAGAATTTTACTTTAACCCAAGCTGATTTAACAAGACATGAGTTTATTAAAGACTCAACTAATGAGGTATCTAAAAGTTATTATGACTTTGCTCGTATAAATTTTTATCTTAGTGGTTCTCAAAGTGAAGCATATTTAAACGATTCATTTAACATAGGTAATGATGGTTCTGGTAGAAATATTTTTCTAAACAAGTTTTATAACAAAGGTTCAGTTGTTTTTATTCCACAAAATAAATTTGATGAAGAAATAAAACGAGGTAGTTTTGTTTTAACTGATAATACAACAGGAGCAAGAATAGTTGATGATAGTGAAGGTAATCTTTTTTCTACAAATGCTGCACATTCACAATCCGCTGGTACTTTATCTAGTCAAGACAACTATGTTGGGAATATTTTTTATAATGTAGGGGTTTTTGCTATTACGGAAACCGGCTCGTTTAATGGTATAAGTATATCACCAAGTGGTTCAAATAAAGATTACACCGATGTGACTAGTGGTAACTTTACGGTTAACTATCAAGGAACAACACAAATAAATACTTATGAGTGGAGTTGTGATACTTCGCCAAATCAATTAAATAACACAACTAATCCTACGGTGTTTAATTCAAATGGATTAGGTCAATTAAAAGATAATTTGACAGGTAGTAATTATCCAACTTACATAACAGAAGTTGGGTTATATGATGAACAAAATAGTTTAATAGGTTATGCTAAGTTATCAAAGCCAATACCAAAAAGTCAGCAACTGCCGATGAAGTTTTTACTAAGAATGGATTATTAAAACAATACTTATATAGGAGAAATATTATGAATAG
>Ga0209815_1002000_pt1 | contig 12800 bp, 8 predicted proteins | sample CoawatmetaG00DNA_FD_187507 | JGI IMG/M metagenome (GOLD analysis project Ga0209815, IMG submission 187507) | Marine microbial communities from the West Antarctic Peninsula - Coastal water metaG002-DNA (SPAdes) (version 2) | ecosystem: Environmental > Aquatic > Marine > Coastal ...
TTATCATACGCATCCCTTATACGGCATCAGTCGAAACAAGGTATAGCGCGCCCGTAGCTCAGCTGGATAGAGTACTCGGCTACGAACCGAGCGGTCAGAGGTTCGAATCCTCTCGGGCGCGCCATTTCTTTGCGCTAAGTCATTGATATTAATCGTATTTTTATCTATGCGTTGTTTTTAATACCCTACGGTATACCCTAAAAGCAGCAGGCTTGTGGCGTTCATTGCTGGACTTGTTAGGACAATTGATCGGATGATTCAGTTGTTGTGGCTAGTTCTTCAAAACTATATGACAATTCCCCTAAACTAGCCGATATATATCTTGAATTAGAGTTATGCCCTAGCTCTGTTAGCAGTCCAGGCCTAGAACGTAGTGGGGCTGACAGTAAATCGGCAAGCTCCGTCCGCATCGTTTATACATATAACTTGATGATATATAAAGACTTATTTAATAAGTCTGTTTCTGATACCCTCAAATATACCCTAAACCATTTTGGTTTTCTCTCGATATTTTAAACTGCCCGCGTAAGATACATTAACGTGCACAATTTTTAATTGAGCTTGATTAGTATCCATCAAGCGAAGCGCGATAGCAGTACGCATCTGTAGGCAGAAGAACTAGGCAAACCAGCGCTTGGTTGTGCTTATCCCTCTAGTTCTATTGTCAGCCTGGGAAAGGTGTGGAAGAAAAATAAACCAAGCCGAAGCTTGGTCTAGATGGTTACAGCCAACCTCGATCAGCAAAAGAACAGCACTCGTTAGCCGTTACGACAAAGTGATCTAATACGTTGATGTCAAAGACTTCAAGTGCATCTTTTATTCTTGTCGTTATCCCCTGGTCTGCACTACTTGGTTCAGCAATTCCACTGGGGTGGTTATGAGCCAGTATGACAGCGGCCGCATTGAGCTCTAAGGCCTTTCTAACGATCACCCTGACATGGACATACGAAGAATTAACAGTGCCCCTGAAGAGCTTCTCGAAACTTATAAGGTGGTGCTGGTGAGTGAGGAACATGACTGCGAAGTGCTCGTCTGGTTCTGGAGCTAGCTCTCAACCTCCCTTGATGACCGCATCGTGTCATTGTTACAGAGGGTTTTCTGTATGGCCAATAGTGCCACGTTGATAGCTTCTTTTTCTTGCTCTGAATATTTGATCATGGTTTGATTCTCCTGTTGTTATCATTCCTGTAACTTAAGGACAGTTGGTTTGAAAGAATCATTCCCAGAATTGCAGAGGGGGGTGGCAAGCACACAAGGCAAAGAGAAATAGTAAGACACCCCTTTCAATCAATACGACTAGTTTTTCATATAGCTAGGTGTGTACTTGCTTGTACGCTGTTAGGGTTGGTGTAGATGTATGTATGATTGGCCTGAAATGCTGGCACAGAAAGAAAGCTAGGGGGGTCATGTGCTGGAATTGCTAGTTATGTGAACATCTTGGATGTCTCCGCCACAATAATCCATAACATTAACCGGCCAAGCTAGTTGACGTCTTATAGTTATGTGGCATCAAAGCGCACGTGTTAGCGCCAATGTAAACATGGCCGCTGCAAGCGCCAAGATGGAGCATCTACAGGGCTGATGAGCCAGGTCTCTTGGTAAATGGAATTTAGCCACCTAAGAAGGGGTCTTACTCAAATAAATAAAATACCAATATTGGGCGAAAACTAGGAAAACTTCCTTTCTTAATTGGTATATAGTTGGTCACAATTTCCACCACTGTTCGCGTTATAACCTATGATTAGTTTATAACGCCAAGTTTATGGTGGTGTGGTCCAGTCGACGCTGGAAGGAGATAGAGCTATATTATGTGCCTGCATATTCGTCAGGCTGAAAACCCGGTTGCTCCGCCAGAGCGTAACAAAGATCAACTCAAGAAAACTGCACTAGGCCATGTTCGTATGTTGCAAAAGAAACCTGTTCGTGTGGAATGGGTGATTTGAACGCTCGTTAATTGCATATGCAGCTTAACCGTATATGCCCAACGGGTGTATGCCATCATATTTAAAGTGACCATCAGGAATGCAATATGAATAATTTAAGACTAATTCTTAGAAAATATTTTACAATAAATAAAGTTTTAATAGGACTTGTTGTAATTACTGCATTTTTTATGTACAGATCGGATACAATTATGTTCAAATTAATTGACAAGATCGATAGTTTATTTGTATCTCAAGCAGGGTTTAATGGCATTGGAGAAAGCAGAGATAGCATTATGAATTTTACTGATAATTTCAGCATCTCACTTTTTAAAACGGAATATGAAAACTTACCAAGACTAAACATACAAATAAAAAATAAATCCATGCAAAAGCTTACAGAGATTGTAGAAAAAGGAAAGAAATATACAGATGTAGTATATCTTCAAAATCTTTCTATGGAAGAAGAAGATGGCAATGACTATTCAAAAGATACTAAAATAAAATTCATATTCGAAGGCGAAGAGTATAAATCTAAAATTAAGATTCATGGGACGAATTATCCTCATTATATAAATGAAAAGAGATCGTATGCTATAAAGTTAAGCAAGGATAAGCTTTTCAAGAATATGCGTGAGTTTTCACTTATTATTCCAGATGAACAAGATATGGGAGGACCATTTGGGTATTATTTGGCAAAAAAATATTTGAGCTTCAATACTCAATCATTTTTAACTTTAGTAAGTCTAAATGGTGTAGATCAAGGGGTATATATACTTGAAGAGAAATTAAAAAAGGAATTGCTCGAGAAAAATAACTTAAGTGGTGTTGATAAAATAAAACCATTCGATATATGGACAACGCAATACAGTGGCAGTCCACACATACAACCGTACAGCCATAAGATTCCTTATCTAAAAATTAACAATTATTCAAAAAAGGAAAATGGTCAATTATTGAATTATAAAAAACTTTATGAAGCTAAAACATATGAGTCGCTAGCGCCCTATATTAATATCGATAAGTTTGCTAGGTTTGAAGCCTTAAGAATATTAGTAGGTGGTAGTCACATGGTTCAAGGAGATAATTTTAGAATTCTATACGATAATAGCACAGGGAGATTTTCACCATACTTTAGGACGGAAGGCTATATAGAGAGTATAAAAAATTCTCAGTTTTCTAAAACATTTGAACATAATTTAATGAATTTCCCAGTATTTAAAGTTTTAAGCAAGAGTAATGAATTTAGACAGTTGAGAAATGGGTACTTATTCCAGTTATATAAAGATAAAAACGTTCTTAAAAAAGAATTTTCACTATTAAAAGAGAACTATATTAAAGTCATAAGTAGCGATTCTTCGAATAATTATTCACGGCGAAGATACATAAGCTATTCAAATACCCAAGAAAATAACTTAATACAAAACCTAGAATACATATATAAATACATTAACTATTCGAGGGCTTATGTTACTATTATCGAAAATGGAAGTGATGATTTTCTTTTAACTATTGATCCAGATTCGAATGTAAAATTGTTAATTGATGAAATCAGTTCAGTTGATATTAACGGCAACGTTAAAGTAAAGATAGAGAATTTAGAGACCAAGAGGAGTCAGTCAACAACTTTTAATAAACTAAAAGACTTTTTAAATAAAGACAATTTTATATTAAATGTTGGAGATGATTTAGAAGCGGCAAAAAACCCGAAAAATTATAAATTGACATTTGAAAAAAGTCAAAACATGGCGAATTCAAAATTTTATTTTAAAAATTCTGTTTCACAAGAGTTGGCAAAATCAAAAAATATATTTATTAGGCATGTAAAAAAACCTGTCAAGTTTTATTCTCATGATGAGGATTATTCTAAAATTTTTGAAAAATATAATATAAGCTTGATTGATAAAACATATACGTTCAAAGAGGGAAGGTATTTAATAACCGATGATTTAGTGTTTCCTTATGGATATGCTCTAAGTATAGAGGCCGGTAGTACAATTGAATTGGCACCAGGAAAATCCATTTTAGTTTATGGGAATGTTGACATTAATGGCACAAAAGAATATCCAGTTAAAATAATAAACTCTACAAAGAATCAACCTTTTGGAGTATTTGCAGCAATAGGTGATGGAGAATCTTTTATAAATATTAATTATTTAGAGATTTACGGTGGAAACGAAGATTCAATAAATGGTGCTTTTCTCTCAGGACAGTTGTCATTGTATCATCATAAAAAAATAATATTACGCAATAGCTTTATTCATCATGGTAGTTCCGATGATGGATTGAATATTAAAAATTCTGATATATTGATTGAGAGCAATATTTTCAATGCTAACTTTGCTGACCAGGTTGATCTTGATTTTTGTACTGGAATTGTAAGCAAAAACAAGTTCCTCTCAAAAGAGTTTAGAGAATATTTTAACTCTATAAAGCTAAAGGAAGACAATAACGGCGATGGCTTGGACTTTAGTGGATCAAAAATAAAAGTAGTAGATAATATTTTTGATAACTTTTTAGATAAAGGGATCTCTGTTGGCGAAAATACACAAGCTGTAATCTATAAAAACAACTTCACTAATAATAGAAGTGCTATAACTTCAAAAGATGAATCTGATGTTTATGTATATTCAAATAATTATAAAAATAATAGATTTAACATAGAAATGTATCAAAAGAAAAAAATATTCGATTATCCCAGTTTATATAATGTAGATGAAGAACATTATAAATCTAAAATAAATAAAGAGAAGGGGAGTCACTACTATAAGAGAGGTGATACATCGCCAATTAATTTTAATGAGTCATTTGAGAAGGTTATATATAATCTAAGGGCAATGGCTTGGGTAGAGTATGAATAATATTTTTCTTTATAAATTTTTCCTGTATTGCTATAAATGTTAATTTTATAACTTATGTGGAATATAAAATATTGTAATTTAGATATCATTCGGAATGGCCAAGAGGAGACAATCAGGCCGTTGAGAAAGTGTATCTTGATAATAGAAATAGAATTATAATTTTTTAGCTTATCCAGGTCATTGTTTTATATCCAAAAATTATTTTTGGAATTAAAGTTAGGGATGATTGTTCAATACATACACTTCTTATATCAGAAGCATTAACGAAGGTGTGTGTGCGGCCTGTAACGATTAGAGACACTTTTTGATTTTAATATTCGTGGTGGAAGTGATGCAAAACTTCTTGCTGCACCAAAGAATAACTTGATTAAAGAAATAGAGGATAGTAATATTGACTGAAAAAAAACATACTAAAGTAAAAAAAACTTTTAGACATGAAATAAAATACTATATTAATTATTTCGAATATGAATCCTTAAAAAGGCGTTTAAATAAAGTACTTACCCTAGACAAACATGCTCAGTCTGATGGCTCATATCATATTCGTAGTCTATATTTTGACGATATAAAAAATACTGCCTTGTATGAAAAACAAGCTGGTATATTGTCACGAAAAAAGTACAGAATTAGAATATATAATTTAAGTAATCAAGTGATTAAGCTTGAAAAGAAAGAAAGGCAGGGAAACTTTATAAGTAAAGTATCTACAACATTGTCACTTAGTCAGTTTCATAAAATTATCAATAATGATGTGGAGTTTTTAAAAAAATCCGATAACACGCTGGAAGTAGAATTTTATTTTGATTTAAAAGCATATAGGTACAAACCGGAGGTGATCGTAGACTATCAGCGTGAGGCATATATATCAAAACTAAATAATATTAGAATAACATTTGATATGAAGCTAAGAAGTGGCATGTATAATTATGATATTTTCAATAATGATTTACCAACAATTGATGTGCTAGAAGAGCCAAAGATGATTTTGGAAATTAAATATGACCATTTCTTACCGGATCATTTTAGGAATTTATTACAAATTGGAAGTAGTCAGAAGTATGCTATTTCAAAATATGTAATATGTAAGAAATTCATGAAACTAAATAGTTGGGAAGACAACTAAAAATTAAGGATTAAATATGGAACAACAATTAGGTTTTAAAGATATAGTGAAAGAAACTTTCGCTAATATGGAGATTGCCAGCGCATTGAGTTTTAGTGATATTATTATAACTCTTTCTTCTACATTTGTTATGGGAATGTTTATTTTTTTAGTGTACAAAAAAACATTTCAAGGTGTTTTATACACACAAAGTTATAATGTTTCTCTAGTGATGGTGGCACTTGTTACGTCATTAATAATCATGACTATATCATCTAACTTTGTATTGTCATTAGGAATGGTCGGCGCACTTAGTATTGTACGTTTTAGAACAGCTATAAAAGATTCTATGGATATTGTATTTATGTTTTGGGCCATTGCAATTGGTATTGCTAATGGAGCTGCTTTTTACAAGCTATCAATTACAGGTACGTTATTTATTGGCATCATTATGCTAGTATTGACAAGCATGAAGAGTAGAAGTGCACCTTATTTGTTAATTATAAACTATGATGAGCCTTCTCATATAGAAGTATTGGATTTTATAAGAAATGTTGGAAAGTATAATCTTAAATCTAAAAGTGTAGTTCGAAACAATATTGAACTCACAATAGAAGTCCGTATTAAACATGATGACGTTTCATTCATGAATGAGTTATCAAAACTTAATGGTGTTACAGACGCTGTTCTTGTATCGTATAATGGTGATTATGTTTCTTAGAATATTTTTCATTTAATAAAGTTAGACATATCTGCTCTCTGCTAAGCCAGATTTTAATACTTGAAACTGAATGACTCTTTACTGTGGTGTGTTAACGGTAAGCGCACTTAAATCAGCACCTACTTCTGCGTAATATTCTGTGGCACATTCCAAGGCAATAAGCCCTCTATTTTCTCTTGCGTATCGGCTGTACCAATATGGTTAAGAATATGCAATATGTATGCATGAGGCTCGAGATTATTACCCCGTGCTGTTTCGATTAACGAATAGCAGGTGGCGCTAGCGTTTGCACCTCGGGTCGTGTCTGCGAACAACCACGCTTTTCTATTCGATGAAAGCTTACTGGCAATCTTCTTTAACGCTTCCCTGAGAACTGTTACCGCCAATGTAAAAATGACCCACTAGGGCCGACTTAAAACTGACCCACCTGAGGCAAGATAGCCGCTCAACTTTTCAGTGAGGCGGACTGTATGTTAACTCAGGAGGGAGTAGTGGAAATGCACGTATTAGAAACACAGAATTTAAACATTCAACCATCCTTGAATTGATAATACCATTGCATCCGCAATGGACAAGCACTATTGATCGATAATTCTCAAAGTTCCTAAGCCCATAAGCTCTCATAGACATCATTGCCATACAAGCCAGATGCTCTGTATGTAGACGCTGCTAGTTGAAAGAAGTGAAAGTAGGGGGCTTAGGGGGCTTGAACCCCTCCCCTAAGAGAAACAATATTTGTTTTTTAATTTAGATGCTGTTTTAGCTTTAGCCCCCTAAATTAGAAGAATAGTACCGCCATAGACAGTAAAGGACGTTACGGAACAGGGGGCTTGACCATTTAAGCCCCCGAGAAGCCCAACTATTGCCCCCTAAAACAGGGGGCTTGGGCTTTTAGGCTGCAAATGATGGATCATTACTAGCGGATGATTCATGCTGACGAGCAGACAAATACTCGATTGCATGCCGGTGAGTATCGTCAGTTAATTCGATCCAAAAGGTGAATGAGCCGCTTGTAATCTTGCCTCTCAACACAAGGCCTTCAACATTCTTGTCCTTGAACTGCTTCAGCATGGCGCCGAGATGTTGGCTGGATTGAAGCTTTTCCTTGCTAATAAAGGCCAATACAGCATCCGTTAGGTGCCCTCTGGAATTCGATTGATAGGCATCGTGGATATCACGTGCCTTAAATCGCCCACCTTCACCAAAATAAACAGCGATGGCAGTTAGCAAAGCAATCAACGCTTCTTTATCGCTACTGTTGGCTTGCTGGTTTGTAAAAACACCAAGCAGGTCCAGTAATTGGTTTTTTGGTTGTTGTTGCCCAATGAGCGCCAAAGGTTGTCTAACAAGCAGGTCCCATTCAGAGAATGAAGTCATTGTCCCTGCAGCCTTAGGTGCATCGCAGTGTTTCCAATGATTGATCAGACTGAGTACACTGCTGATGATTTGTTTCCTCATGGCCATAGCTTTGACTATCGGATCAAACTGAAACTCTCTAAGGGCTAGTTTGTCATCATCGGGTTTTAGACGGACCTTGAGTACTCTTCGGGTCATGTCACCAGTAAATCTCAGGTTATTACCCGTGATTAGAAACAGTGTTCTGACAAAGATTTTAGAAGTTCTGCTGTGTTGGAGGATTCGATCCTCATAATACTCGCTAGTTAGAGCGGCAGCAAAAGAAGGTGAATCAAATTCACCAACAATGTTGTCGAAAAGACACACTTTCTCCCCTTTTAGAAGCAGGGCGAACAACCGTTTCCTAAACTCTTCATCATAATCAGCTCTTCCTGGAGCTAGAGCTGATGGTTTTTCTCCAGCGGCGATGATGGCAATAGTTTCTGCCAGGAGTGTTTTACCTGATCCTGGCATTGGCGCATCGAAACCGAAGGCAGGGCAAGTTGGAAGAACCTGTCTCAAAACGCCTGAGAAGATCGCTGCCATCAATATGGACTTGTCATCAACACCAGCAAGCTTAAATTCCGTAAAGGGTGCGTAGATGCGACCGAGGTGAAAAGTTACTTCATCATCTAATAGTTTACGATCCACAACATCAAATTGAGAATGGTCAAACCTACCAAGCATTTGCATGTTTTCTTCATAACCTTGCTTAGAAAATAACCTGAGTTTCGCATCAATGATTGGGTGATCCACGTACCCTTTAACAGGATTAATGTTCTCAATGATGCCCATGCGCAATACACCATCGACAAGATCATTGGTAGGATCGCAGGGTTTGTCTTTTTTCAAGTACTTGATTAAACTGCTAAGCGAGTGCTTCATTAGCACTTTGTCTATGTAATTGAGCTTGCTATTGATAGGCATTACTAAGGTTCCGCCGTAATTGAATACTTCTTGGCGCTGCTTAAGAATTTCCAAAGTTATATCGGTAGCAGTTGAAAGAACAGCATTCAATTCAATTTCATAGTTTCGATCAAGTAATTTGTATGTGTACTCGCCTCTGGCGAAGGTGTGTAAACAAGGACTTCGTTGGTCAAGATACAACTTGCCAACCACGCGACCATCATCATAGTTCGGCTCAATCGGATCTAAGCAGAGTGATTCATGAAATGTGAATTTGTTTACGAGTACCTCTTCGACGGTCATCTCTACGATTGAATTCCCAACCCAGACATGTAATGGCCAGTGGGAAGGCAGGGTGCCCGAGGTTAAAGCAGTGCGAACTTCCTCTGAAACAATGTCGGCCTTCAAAGAAGGTGTTTTATTCACGATACGTGCCGTTTGATTGGTAATGAATTGTTCTTTGATCTCAGCCGCCTTTGTCATGGAGATGGTTTTTCGCCCAAGTTTATTGACTTCAACTAACCTTTGATCAGCCGTATCCAGGTCTGGAAGAGTGGACTTGGTGTCGAGTACACAATGTGTACCTTTTGTCAGAGCTGGTACACCCCTGATCTGAGCCAGGGGCGGTTTGGTGGAAGCTCCAGCGGCAAAGTCGAGTCTCGATGGCTGATAAACAGACATGTCGAAAGGAACTCGTTCTAGCATTGAGCCAGAAGACGAGATTTTGAAGTTTCCGTGATCATGAAGCCACAATCGATCCGCAATGACTTTTGCCGCACGGGGAATGTCACTGGCATCGTCCACCATCAAGTAGACTCGCTGACCAGTGATGTATGACAATTGCTCCTTCGTCTCATTGTTCACAATGTTTGACGACGAAGACGTCCACCACAGGTGATCGACATCTTTGATCGCTGGACAAGCGGTGTACAACACGTTTAGGACAGCTTCCTGATCAAGAACTGTATCATCAGGGTCGTAGTCAAACATCATGATGCCAGCCGTTGATGGCCATTCAAAATGGTCATTGCTGCGGGTGATCACATCCTTCGTGTCTGAGAGAGTCGAAAATGCCTTCTTGGTTACTACTTTGGCTTGTGAGAGGGACCCTTTCGGGACCCCGTAGACAAGCGCCTGGCTGTCTTCAAGGCCCTGTAGGAGCTCAGAGAACTCCTGCATTGATTGAATTTCAACTACTTCAGCATTACCTCTGGTGAGATGTGCAGAAGGAATTTTGACCATGTTGCCTTCGTCATCCAAGAGGATCTGCTTGGTTAGCACCTTTGGAGACTGTGAGGACAACACCGTGAGCTGGGCTGCAGTATTTGCATTTACGGGTATTTGAGCTAGATCAGTGGTTTTTACACCGGAAGCGTTGCTGTTTTGGTTTTTCATTTCAGTGACGTTTTATTAAGCCGCCTTCTGATCACGTTGGGTGATGCGGTCTTCAATCCAACCTTCCACTTCTGATGCGACCCATGCGCTAGAACGTTCTGAAAGTTTGACTGGTTTTGGGAATTCACCGTTCTGCGCAAGCGTGTAAAGGTGAGATCGAGATAAGCCTGTTTTTGCCCGGACTTCCGGCATTTTTAGTAGTTGTGTCATTAATGACTCCTCTAAAATTTAGAAAAATCATGCATGAATTGCATGAACACTCCGGTCTATTCCGGGGTGCGGAGGTATTACATCAAGGCGTTTCGTCGTTTATTTCGTCATTCAGAAAGGGACGAAAAGAAAGGTTAAAGAAAGTTCCTTTTTACTTTTGAGACTGCATCTTGGAAGGTTTGCTTTGTTACTGGTACTTCTTTGGATTTGAGAATAGTTGCTTTTTGATCCGTCACTGAGAATGGGTAGATGTCCTCATCGTCAAAATCCAAATAGTTCATAAATGACCTGTTGATATCATTTGGGTTTTCAGCTTCCTTTTTTATCCACTTGTAAATATCGATGTTCTCAGCATCTGCCCCCAGATCTTGTAATGCGGCATCTATAGCCATAATGTGATTAGCTAAAGATCGTTGATGTTTGATTTTTGAAGGCTTTTTAAAGCTTCGCATGTCGATAAAGACATCATCCAGCTCTATCACATCTAGGTTTGTAGTTGTGTTAAGTTTGAAGTCACCAGTTGGAGGTGGAAAAACTAAAGCTAATTTATTGCCTTCGATTTTTTTAACCAAGACTAATTCTTTCAATGCATCGATAGATAATTGAATTATCTCTTCTCGAGGGTAATGTCTGCTCTCGTCCATTTCTTGTACTGTAAATTGTTTTTCCTGCGTGTCGGGGCATGTCTGTATTTCACAATAGTCATAATGAACTGTGAAGTCGTTCTTTATAACTGTAAATAGATCAAAGTCACCATTGATAGCCTTTACTAAAATGTCGTAGGAATCATGGTCTTTAACATTGGTAATCGGACGTATGTATTTAGCTTCCATTTTTTAATCCATCTAAGTAGTCTGCCCATTCTTGCATCATGGTTGTTCTTTCAGGCAATAGTTCAGCTTTGTTGTAAGTTGCTCTTATGCGGTCTTTAGAGGCGTGTGCTAGTTGTAATTCTATTGCATCCGCATTGTAACCTAGTTCATTAAGAAGGGTAGATGCAGTGTGTCTGAAGCCGTGAGACGTCATTACTCCTCTGCCTAAAGCTTCACCGGTATTCACATCTTTAATTCTAATTACTGCCTGATTGAGTGTGTTTTCACTCATTGCTTTGCCTGTCCGATGCCCACTGGAAGATAAAAAAACCAGCTCTTTGGCTGCGGTTAATAGCTTCATATCGCTGAGTATGGCAAGCGATTGAGTTGATAGAGGGATTTTATGTGGCCTGTCCATCTTCATCTCATCGTCTGGAATTGTGATTAGCCTTTCTTTGAGGTCCACATATGCCCATCGTAAGAATCGGATGTTATAGGGTCTTAACATGGTTAGTGAAGCGAATTGCAGCGCTTTCTTAACGGCATAATCACCTTGGTAAGCATCAACACCTCTTAAAAAATCACCGTACTGGCTTGGGTCTGTTATGTGAGCGAAATTTGCGGACTTCTTAGGCTTTGGTAAAAGTTCGGCAATGGTCGCGGCTGGGTTGTTTTGAATTAACTGTAAGGCCAGCAGGTAGTTAAATGTTTGGCGGCAATACGTTGCTAGATCTTTGGCTGTTTCTCTTTTGTCTGAATCCGCTATTGGTTTTAAAAGGTTCAGCAGATCAACAGCGGTGATGGTCTCTACGGCCTTTTTATCTAGTGGAATGAAAAGGTGCCGTTTCATTTTGGCTAGCTTTTTAACGGCTGTTAATGGTCTCAAGTCCTGAGTGCTCAACATTTCTTGGGCATAGTAACTAAAAGGTTTAGAGAGTAGTTCTTTTGTGTTGTCTCTTGGGTCTATTCCCTCTAGGACAAGGCTTCTAGCTTCCTCATGGAGTCCTCTAGCATTGGCCAGGCTAAGGGCAGGGTATTGACCAAAAGTCAGTGTGGCGTACTTGTTGTTAGCCTTGTAGTCATAGCGAAAAGACTTGCTCCCTTTGGTTGTTGTATGAACATACAAGCCACCACCATCTGCTGTTTTGTAGGCTTTCCCAGTGGGCTTTAATTTTTTTACTTTGGTGTCTGTTAGAGAGCGTTTCATTTGGTTGTCCTGTAACGTCTGATACCCTATATAATACCCTAAAATGTTTAGGATTGGTAAAGATGTTACAGGTTGTTATAGTTCTGATATCCTATTATATAAGGGTTGTGGCTGGCTTTCAGGATTGTGTCTGACCTGCGTTTGACTTTTCTCGGGCGCGCCATTTTTTAGACAAATAGTAAATCTTATAGATTTTACTAAAATTCAAGCTGCATATGCTTCCAAGCTATGTGGTTTTTTTTTGCCTTTGATTTACTTCTTTTTAAAGG
>Ga0209815_1002001_pt1 | contig 12800 bp, 14 predicted proteins | sample CoawatmetaG00DNA_FD_187507 | JGI IMG/M metagenome (GOLD analysis project Ga0209815, IMG submission 187507) | Marine microbial communities from the West Antarctic Peninsula - Coastal water metaG002-DNA (SPAdes) (version 2) | ecosystem: Environmental > Aquatic > Marine > Coastal ...
CAAAAGTTGTAATACTCATTAAGAGCATTAATCCAACTAATAATAGTTTTCTCATAATTGTTTTTATTTATTTATTAATTATTGTTACTCAGCAACCACGTACTACATCTAGTACTATTTATGTCCTCGTTACTGAAAAAGGACATTCTTACAAATAATAACATCCGTAAGTTTTACTTTCTATTTTTTTATATCATAGTTTACATTTTAAGCTTTATTGGAGATATTTTTGAAAAATCACCACCTTGTAATGTTTCTATTGTTTTAACATAATCAGCTGTTGCACTAATGTTATCTGTATTATCTATTGAGGTTTCATCAAAATCTATAAAATCAATCATTATCTGTATTTCTGATTTAGTTTTATCAGAATACTTTGTTACATTTTCATTTAAGAAATCTATTAACTTTTTCTTCTCATCCTTAGATATATTATTTAATGCATATTCATTAGGAGACCAAGCATAACAAAAATCGATTTGATTAGAATCTGTTATATTATTATTCTCAAACATATATTCTATAAAATCAAATATGTGATACACATTCATTATAGTTGTTGTGTATTGAAAATTATACAACATACCATCAGATGAATGATTTTTTACATTTTGTGGCTTAAAGTGTTTTTTGATAATCTCTAAATTCTTTTGGAATTTGTCTGTTAAGAATCCCGTTCGTTGATATTCACCAACCTCACCAACACCATCACATGATATTGATAAGAAGATTCGTTTAAAACCTTTCCAAATATCAATTAAACTTTTTTCTTCAAATTTCAATACAGATAAGTTGGTATTATAATGAATAGTTAAATCACGTGCTTTTCTATATCGTTCTTTCGTTAAATAACATTTAATTACAGGTAAAGTTTCGTATAGATAATTCAATACTTTAAAATGCTCGGGCATTATTAATGGTTCTCCTCCTGCAAAGTAGAAACTTTTTATTTTAGATAAATGAGGAATAAGTTCTTGTACAATATTATCCGAAACTCGTAATACTTTTTTCTTACGAGAACTAAAATCAGAATTTAATATCTTACTATCTGCAAACCAATTTGATGAAAAATCATGATTACACATTCTACACTTAAAGTTACATAGATTTGAGAATCTGATATCTATATGTTGAAAATCAGAAGATACTGAATAATCTTCTTCAACCTTTGGTTTTATCCAGTCAGAATGATTATTGAACACATCTGTACGAGGGCTATGACCTGTTTTATCTTCTCTCTTATAACAAACATCACATACACTATTTCGTTTACCCTCCTCCATATCTTTACGGAGTTGTTTCATTTGAGATGAATTAAACGCATCATCAATGGCCATTGTTTTTAAATTCAAAGGATCATCAAACCCACCAGCAATACAACAAGGTTTCATTTCCCCATCTGCCTGAGCGTATAGGTGCATAAATGGTAAAATACATTCTGTATGTTCACTCATCTGTGTTACAGTTTTAACTTTAATTTTGTTATTTGTTTTTTCTCAATACCATACTTGGTACAAATATACATTATGTTCTCTCTACCTTCTTTACTTGCATACAATATTTCAACGTACTCCTCTGCTTGTCTTGAAGAACATTGGAAGTCTTGTTTTACTAAATCGATTAAAAAGCTTTCGTATTTATCAGCCTTCTTACCTTTTACATATTTTAAATAATACTTTCCTTTAGGTAGTAATCCTATTAGTAATAAATATAATGACCTTGGTTCGAGTGTCTGAGTGTATGGTTGTATCTCGGAAAGAACTTCTATCCATTCAGGATTCATAGAAAGGAATCTATGTACCATATAATTACTCCACGATTTTTTATCATCATCTTCCAACGTATCCCAATATTTGGGATTCTGTACAGAAGTTATTGCTTTAATATGCTCGAATAGCCCTACTGCCATAACTTTACTTTTTGTTCTTCAATTGTTCTGGAAGTAATTCTTCTACAATTTCACCACAATCTCCACATAGATATAACTCTACTGGTACAATTGCATCATTTGGTGTACCTGTTACTAATTTAGATACTTTTAAGAACTTGTTTGCTGGAATAAATACTGTTCCTTTACATTCTTGACATTCCATTTCGGTTGCCTTTGAAAAGTCTATCTGTGGTTTGTTTGGTTGAGAATTTGCTCCTCCTAATATTTGTGCCATAATTTATTTATTTATATTTGTGTTTATATTGATAAGTGTCCTAACTTTTCATGTAACCTCTTCATATGTTTACAAGGAGAGAAAGAACGAAACTGTCTTGCGGGACATTCACAATCATCAATCTTATAATCGGTTACTCTTACATTGTAGTAAGATAACTTACCTGTTTTTTTGTTACGAGAGCCCATCTCTCTATATTCCCAACTATTCATATTTTATATTTTAAGTTCAACTATTAATTGTTTACTATGTAAATATACGAAAAATAATTGAATTAACCTAATAAAGTTGATAAAACTTTATCAACAACTTCTGTTTTATTTCCAAACATCTGTATTATGTTAGTACCATCTTTGAACGCAACAACAGTTGGTATATCTGTTAAATTAATTAAATCTCTACTCTTAGGAGCATTATCTGGATTTATTAAAATAAAAGGGATGTCTTTATGTAGTTCGGATAATCGTTTGAATTCTGGTTTTAGGATATCACAATTACCACACCAATCTGTACCGAACATTACAATCAGTCTTTCTTGAGTTTTTAATAGTATATCTAATGTATCTGTTTTTAAATCAATCATAATTTATCCAAGAATACCCACTACTTGTATAATAGTTGCCATAAATGTAATTTCTTTATCTATAACCATACTATCTTTATATTGTCCTTCTGATAGAGTTAGAATTACATTTGATGTATTATCACCAGCGTATTCATCAATCTTCTCATATAGATAACCATATATTTCAGAGAAATCTTGAATACGAGAATCGGCTACTGCCTGTCTAATCTTCATATACTTGTTTCTCGTAGTATCTTTACCTTTTAGTAAATCAACTATCTTTATCTTAATATCAGAATTCATTATGTTACTAACATCTACCTTTAATATTCCCTTTGAGGAATTTAGTTGACAAGTATTAATAATCTTTCTAATATCTGGATATGATGAATCAATAATAGGTACTAAATCTTTAAGTTCAAACTTTATGTTTTCTTTACCAAGTATTTGAGATATCTGTACTGCAACATCTTTTTTGGTTGGTGGTACAATCTGAAAGGTTTGACATCTTGATTGTATTGGGTCAATTACTTTCTCAACATAATTACAAGTTAATATAAACCTACAATGTTTTGAGAACGTTTCCATAAGGTTACGAAGAATCGCTTGTGCATTTGGTGTCATGTAATCGAACTCATCAAGGATAACAATCTTTGAATTTCTAAATCCGATAGTTGATGCAAATCCCTTTACTTTGTTACGAACCGTATCTACGTTATTTTCATCAGATGCGTTAATAACAATATGGTCACAATCAATTGAGTTTACAATCAATTTAGCCAATGTTGTTTTACCAGTTCCTGCTTTACCAAAGAAAAGTAAATGTGGAACATCTCCACTCTCTAAGTAATCTGCAACCTTTTGTTTAAGATGGTCGTTACCTACATACTCATCTAATTTAGATGGTCTGTATTTCTCTACCCATAAACTATTGTTTACTTCCTGTGTTTCTTTTTCTTCGAAAAATGCCATTTATACTCCTGAGTTTTTAACTTCTTTAAGAAAATCTATTAAAGTTTCTAGCTTGGTAATAAGAGTTTGTTTACCATTTTCATCAATACCTCTTTTATCAGTTTGGTTTATTTCACCGATAATATCGTTCAATGATGATGCCGCTACTACTAACGCATCTGTTTTTGAGTTAAGAAAATTCTCCGAGATTCGGAACTTCTTACATACTTGTTGTAAATTCATTTTATCTTTATTTAATTATTTATACTAACATGAAAAATTTATTAGGACCATCCTAATAATTTCACAATTTTTTTTACTGTTTTGTTTCCAACCTTAACTTTGTGGTATGGAATATCATTATCTATTAATGTTTCTTCTATTTTTCTATCCAATTCTTTAGATTCTTCTAAAGTTTGATATCGCTCATCTTCATTATAAATTCCATGGTCACTACGTTCTAATAAAATATTAATTGAATCATATTGATTATGTATATCTAAAACTAACTTATCAAAGTACTCTGATGAATATAGTGTAGATGGATACGTAGTTCCCTTATACATATTGCGATACACAAGAGATAGAATTATTGGAGAATCAAGTACAATGTAATCAACCTTACCATAACTCTTTACAATCCCTCTATGTTGGTTTGCAAGTACATACAATTGGTCTTGTATTGCCGATTGGTTATTATCCCAAGCGAGTGCTTTAGGAAACTCATACGGCATATCACAATTGATATGTTTCTTTTTTAATTTATAAGTGATACCTGATGCTATTGAACTTTTTCCAATACCAGGTCCACCAAATAAATTTACGATTTTACTCACTATCTTTCGTATCCTAACAATTCATGTTCATTGAACATAAGAAGTTCCTCACCATCTATTTTGATTGTGTTAGTTGCTTCTTGTTTGGTGTATAATACTTTATCACCAACTTGAACTGTAATTGGAATACGTTCTCCATTTTGAGAGAAAATACCAGGTCCAACTGATATTACTTCTCCATATACTTTTGTTCCTCTTTGAATTGAATCAGTAAGGATTAATCCTCCACTTGATTTCTTTTCATCGTTTGTAGTAGGTCTTACTAAAACTCTATCTCCTAATGGTATAAATTTACTCATCTTCTTTTTTGTTTTTATTTAAATTATATTCAGTTGTTGTATTATAAAGTGGTGTGTTTGGATTACCTGTACTCCAATCTGGACTTGTTGGCCAATATGGATTTGGTTGATATGGTATGTAAGTAATACCACGCTGTGTTTCATTGGTTAGTAATACTACTGCATTTTCTGCGGTAATATGTCCTTTATCTAATAACTCTTGTACTATTTCTGCTTTTGTCATAACTTATTATTTTTTATGAAATACAAACATGGGTTCAAACTTATAAGTTTTACCTTCAAATTCCACCGCGTTTTTAATTCCACTCTTTGATGGATCTAATCCAACCATTCGTGTCATTAACATCTTGAGTTTACCTTTATATTCACACCCAAGTTCTTCTAATATATCTATCGAATCTTGTTCCAATGGATAATATGTACTTTCACCAATCTTAATATCAGCAATATTCCATACAATATATCTATCGTTTTTCAAGTATTCATATATAGTTGTTAAAGTTGGTTTTAAAAAGTTTTCTCTCCAATCTTCATATTCACCGTATGCCTTAAAAGATTGATTCTCATCTTGTGAGTACTGTTCTCTATTAAAGTAAGGAGGTGATGTAAATGAAAAATCTAACTTACCTTTATACTTTTGAAACTCTGGATTATTCTTGATTAACTCAGAACCATCTTGAAATAACTCATATGTGTTTCCTTGTTTCTCTACTGAGAAGAATTTACCAAACGTATCTGAGAAATCATCAATACACTTATTATTATAGAAATCGGCAACATACTCATAACGAGATTTACCTAAATCTTTAAGATAATTGTCTGGATTAGGATCAGTTCCTACATAATGAACTTTCTTACGAGAACTCATTGCTCCTATAATTCTACCACCCCAACCACTCGATGAATCATATACAACATATGGTTCTTCTTGTTTGATGTGATTTGTGTAATTTTCATATAACCACTTTGCGGTTAATGCTGGAAAGTTTACTGCTGGTTGACCACATGATAATCTAAATACTTGTAATATCTTTGGGAAGATACCCGAATCCTTTTCATACCATCTAATTTGATATGCATAATCGGTGGTAGTTCCTGCCTCTGATGTACTTGAGTTTTCTATTGTTTTTATATTAGATAACTGAGTATTATTTAGGTAACCATCATCTTTTAATTGTTGTACTTGTTCAGCCTTAAGATATAAGTTTTTAGTACCAATATACTCTTGATTAAATGTACCATAGTTTTCAAGTGTACGTGTCTTTACCTTTGCAATCCAAATATCTAAATCAGAATACTTACCGTTAAACACTTTACCATCATGTACATCTTTTATAAAATCAATTGCACCTTGCCCATTCCAAAATGGATTTTCATCTCTCTTATCAACAATAGAACGAGACCATGAATACATGGAATCTCTTTTTACTGCTCGTTTCATTATATGGACAAACTTATCTTCCATATCTGGATCGGAGAAATGGTCATAAATACTTAAACCGTTTTCAGCGGATTTACCTGTTGAAATTTTAGTTTTCAACATTGTTGGAAAGAACTGATTAACTACGGATGCATCTTTGTTGAAGTTTTTTATAATACCCAACGATGTTTCATCTCCACTTAAATCTCTTTCCCAATAATCAGATGGGTTAGATTTTAGTTTATTGAATTTTTTAATAATACCATCCTCATCTCTACCAATTACAGGTGGAGTTCCTCTTTCATCCCATTGTTCAGTAACTTCTTTACGCAACAAACGAGCCCAAGCACTGAACTCACCATCAGTCATTTCTAATAACTGATGATAAGTAGTGTTTGATTTAAACTCGGAAAATTTACTTCGTTCGTAAAATTGGTTCATTAATTTGCTATTTCAACTAAATAATAATTGCTTTCGTAATTGTCAATATTAAAGTGAATGTGTGCAAGTCCTTGAGATGAAATCTTTAAAGTTGCATCTGTTGCTTCTTTGTTTGCAACAAGTATTTCTTTCAGATAAGTTGCTGAGAATGAAATTGGTTTAACATCAGCATCACACGTACAATCAACATCAATGTTAATTCGGTTTGTGTTAATGTTAGAATAACCTAATATGATACTTCCTTTGTTTTCTTTACAAGTAAATGTAAAATTATTCTCATCTGCTAAAGCTCCTTTTGCTCTAATGAATGTTGAGATGAAGTTTGAATCTAATTTGATTTCTACATTGAAATCTGGTAATTGTTTCAAATCTGGAACATTAGGTATAACTGATAAATCAGCTAACATATAGTTTACAGATGTTGAGTTATCTTTGAATTTTAATGATACAGATTTACCATCAATATCTAATATTGAGAAATCTACTTCATTACCAAGAACTGATAACATTCTTGAAAGTTTAGTAGTATCATATACTCCGAATTCAGCATTACTGCCTTCGAATTCTTTCATTGATACTGATCCTAATACTGATTTATCATCTGAGATGAACGAAGTAGTTAGAGAACCATCTTTTGATTCCCATTTTACAGATTCTACTAAACCTGCTAGATTGTATTTAGATACAAATCTGTTTAATGATTGTTTTTCCATGTTTATTGACTTAATTTATTTTAATTTATACAAATATACGAAAATTATCTGATACTACCAAACATTTTCTCATTTATTTTACTTTTATTTACATTCCTGGTATTTGCATCGTAGGAAATTGTGGTTTTTCTTCTGGTTTGTTAACTACCATACACTCAGTAGTTAAAATCATACCTGCCACAGATGCTGCATTTTCAATTGCAGTTCTTGTTACTTTCTTGGGGTCAATGATTCCTGCTTCAAACATATCAACGAATTTTTCGTTTTTAGCATCATATCCACCACCGTGTTGTTTTATGTATTCTAAAACAGTTCCTTCAGTTACACCACAGTTTTTAAGAATCTGTGATAATGGAGAAGCTAAAGATGTTCTGATAATATCAAATCCTTGTTGGAATGATTCAGATTCATCTTGAGGTGATTCACCAAGTGATTCTTGTATTTTCAATAATGCAATACCACCACCTTCAACAATACCTTCTTCGATACCAGCTCTTGTAGCATGAAGTGCATCATCTACTCTATCTTTCTTTTCTTTCATCTCAACTTCCGAACCTGCTCCTATATAAAGAACAGCAACACCACCACTTAATTTGGCTAATCTTTCTTGAAGTTTTTCTTTATCGTAATCTGAAGTAGTTTTTTCAATTTGTGCTTTGATTTGTTCAATACGTAAGATAATATCTTCAGAATTACCTCCACCATTTACAATAGTAGTAGATTCCTTACCAATAGTAACTTTTTCAGCTCTACCCAACATTGTGATATCAGCTTCTTCTATTTTCAATCCAACTTCTGGAGATATAAATGTACCACCAGTTAATGTTGCGATATCATTCATCATTTCCTTCTTTCTATCACCAAATGCGGGTGATTTAACTGCACATACCTTAAGTGTTCCTCTAAGTTTGTTAACTACAAGTGTTCCAAGGAGTTCTCCTTCAACATCATCTGCAATAATTAAGATTGGTTTACTTTCACCTGATATACCTTCTAACAACGTTAAAATATCATTCATATTAGATAACCTACCATCATATAATAAGATGTATGGGTCTTCTAATTCAGATGCCATTTTATCTACATTGGTTACGAAGTGAGCGGATAGGAAACCTTTATCGAATTGCATTCCTTCTACAAGTTCCATTGATGTTTGAATACCTTTGGATTCTTCAACTGTGATTACACCATCAGTACCTACCTTTTGGAAAGCATCTGCGATTAGTTCACCAATTATAATATCATTGTTTGAAGATATTGTTGCAATCTGTTTAATTTTCTCATAATCAGAACCTACAACAATTGCTTGTTTTTCTAAGTTTTCAGTTACGATACTAACAGCCTTTTCAATACCCTTTTTAAGTTCCATTGGGTTTGAACCATTTTCAACTGCTTCAAATCCTAATCTTGCAATCTCTTGTGCTAAAACAGTAGCCGTTGTTGTACCATCCCCAGCTTCATCAGCTGTTTTGGAAGCAACTTCCTTTACTAATTGAGCTCCCATGTTTTCGAAAACATCTTCTAACTCAATTTCTTTAGCAACCGATACACCATCTTTGGTAATATGTGGAGCTCCATGTTGTTTTTGTAATAGTACATTTCTACCCTTTGGGCCCAATGTAACTTTTACTGCATCTGCTAATGTATCCAATCCAATCTTTAAGGATTCTCTTGCTTGTACATCAAACTTTAATTGTTTTACTGCCATAACTTTATTTCTATTTTTATTTAATTCTTATATTATAGTTCACTTATTATACCACTTTACTTAAACATGACAAATTGTCATGTTAAAAGGTAAAGAACTTTTCTGCGGTCTTTTGTTCTGATATCATTTCTCCCCAACCGATTGCATTATAGAAATCCTGTAACTTATATCTCAACTCTCTTTCAAAGATTTTGTTGTGGTCAATATAAGTCTCAATGAATTCTTCTATTTCTGGTGGGTCTTTCCAACCAGTAAATGCTAAACCATCTAATCCTAATGGATTTGTTTTAAGATATACCCATTTTACTTTATCTCCGTTTACCAAAGGGCCGTATTTATATGGTACTTTAAAATGCTTTAAAAGGTCATTGTATGCAATTGCTGCTTTTACGTGAGCAGGAGTTCCTTTCATTGTGGTGAATGGTACTCGTTTACCTTTCGGCATATATTTCTTTAGATTCTTTACTGCCGTATTCTTAGCGATTTCAGAGTTAGGTCTATTTTCCATATTCTTTTTGAAATCCAATACATAAGTAGTAAGTTCTTCTTCACCTACACCTTTTAGTATATCAATCAAAACCTTACCCATACATTCTTGGAATGCTTTTGGGAATGATGAACGTTTAACATCCAATCCTTTTACATCTAACTTATCACAAGGTACACCATTATCTGATATAATCCATTGTGCATATCTTTTCTTTGCAATCCATAACCCTGCTTTCGCAACGTTTTCCATTTTAATTTCTAATCTATGTTTATCAACATCTACGTTGAATACCTTTTTAGATAGAATATCATAGAAATCATTAAGGTAATCTTGCATTTCAACTGCTATATCATTTACATAACCAGCAATTACATCTTGTTCTTCGTTCTTCCAATTAGGAAGTCGTTTATCCATTAACGGAACTGCAGAAAAGAAAACAGAATCAGTGTCAATGTATATATTAGAATCCAAATCAGGATCACCCAATTCCTTATTGTACTTGATGTTAGCCATATCCGCAGTTGATTTAATAACTGTTTGTCCCGTTGTGGTAACAGCGGTAGCATTATCAACATCATAGAACCTAAAGGCAGGAAGCCCAAGCACACCATATAAAGAGTTAAGTAAAATCTTCTGAACCAACTGACGTTTGTGAAAGAAGGCATATTTTTCATCATCTCCTGCTTTTCCATATTTTACCATTTCATTTTTATACTCAACACGTTTTTTAAACCACAAGTCTAATACTCCAGGAATACATCCAACTGAATCAGTACGATATAAAACACCATTTGATGCTATTGAGAATTTAGATTTATCTAAATATTCTTTTAAATTTTCTTTAGTAATTGTATCATCATCAATTTGATATGAATCAACACTACCTTTAATGAACTCATTTGCATCCCAATCCTTAATCTTACCGATTTTGGTTTCAGGTGATATGTTGATACTCATAATGATTGAAGGATATAGAGATGTTAAATCTAAATCATATATCCAATCGTATTTACCAACAATAGGTGCTTTTACATAAGCTCCAATGAATTTTTCTTGTTTATTTGCCTTAAGAGCTTCCATACGTTCTCTCCTATCAGCAGGTTTGTTGGGTGCAACTAAACCTTTTCTACGAAGATATGTTAACATAGCTCCTTCAAGATACTTTGATGAATATACAAAATCTTCATATGGAACGTGTCCAGCATGACAGATACCTCTACATAAATCAATGAATTGTAGTTTTTCTTCAAATCCTACAACCAATTCTACATCCACTAAATTATACTCAATGAACTTTTCAATATCTTCTTTGAATAACTCATCTAAGTTTCCTTGGTATTCGATTTTACCTCTACCCAATTCTTTCTGAGCAACTGTATCTAATCGATAATTTGCAAGTTCACCGTAATTATAAATCTTATATAATGCAATGTAATCTAAATAAGATACACCTGCCATGAAATAACGTTTACGATAAGGTGACCAGAAACATTGTCCTATTGGTGATAATCTGTTTGCCTGACTTTCACCTAATAATCGTTTGATACGATTGTATAACATAGGTGTATCAAAGAAATCAATATTCCATCCTGTTACAATTGATGGATTTATCATCTCATACAATTCAAGATATTTTAATAACATCTCTTCTTCGGTTCTGAATGGAAGTACAATTGCCTTATCAGTTGTTTTCTCCAACATCTCACCTTCCTTATCCATTACCAATACCCAATATTGGTTGGTAGCAGAATCGTGAAGTGCAATTGATGTTAATTCGTTTGTTGCTTCTAATGGGTCTGGTATTCCACTTGTCATTTCACACTCAATATCATAAGTAAGAATGATATGACCAGTAGAAACATCATCCGTATCGGAATACATATCTACTAATGCTCGTGTGGTTTCAGGTACATCTGATTCGAATAACGTTGGGTCATCCCCTTTGAATTTATAAATCTTAGTTAATGTATCACCATATATAGATTTAAACTCTCCTCGTTTTGCAGGTTCATATGCATATCTTGTGTATGGAAATGCAGAATATCCTCTTTGGTCATCCCAAAGGTGGATTAAATTCTTTTCTCTTTGATAGTAAATGTTTTGATACAAATTCTCTCTGTTTTATTTATTTATACAAATATACGACTTTAATTTCATATATCCTAATTTATTTTAAACTTTATCAAATACCCACATTGGTTCTCCGAATGTTTGGTCTTTAGTTTCTTCTGCAGATTCAAGTGATTCCTCACTCCAATTATTAACTTCAGTTTCACGAGCAGTTCCTGCTCCTCCACTATTCGGTCTTTTTGCCATTGCCATACCAATACATCCTTTGTAAATCAATCCTTGAGATTCTAAGTATTCACACATTGGATTTACAATTGAAAGATAAGTTCTTTCTTTACCACTTGTTGAGAATACATCCGAAATATTGATTAACATAGTTCCACCACTTTTTAAGGTCTGAATCATATTACCAAGTGCCTTGTGTAAGAAATGTTCGTTCCATACATCAATAGTTTTATATCTCATCCAAGATTGTGTTTCTTCTTCAGAGTATTTTTCTATATTGAAATATGGTGGTGATGTAAATATTAAATCCACTTGGTCTTTATAAGGAGTGAAATCAAAATCTTCAGCTGCATTTGGATGAAATACATGTTCTCGTGTATGTTCAAAGAAACCATTATGTTTTTTATAGAATTCTGCTTGTTTTTCGTATATAGGATGATTATCAACCTTTGGGTCTAAACCAATATACTTCTTACCGTAATCAGATGCGTAAAACCCACATAACCTATCACCCCATCCCATAGAGAAATCAATAATAGTTTCTGCTTTGAAGTAATCGTATATAGTTTTAGCAACTGCTGGTTTGAATTGTGATGCTGTGTATTTTCTTAATGATAAACAAGTTCTTAATGTTTTTGCCGATACATCCTCCATTTTAAGAGAATATAATGCTCCCATCAAAGAAGTCATGAACTTAAGATTTCTCCATGTTCTAAGTGGGCCTGGACCTTGTGAACCACTAACTTCCCATCTATTACGTTGATGAAAGAAATCAGATGCCTTATTACCACCATTATATCTTTTGATTAAAACAGGAGTTCCATCATATTCTAATGAATACTTTGGTGCTTCTGCCTTTCGTGGAAACCATTCCTTATCCGTTTTAATCATTTCATTATAACGAACTGTTTTTAATC
>Ga0209815_1002003_pt1 | contig 12790 bp, 21 predicted proteins | sample CoawatmetaG00DNA_FD_187507 | JGI IMG/M metagenome (GOLD analysis project Ga0209815, IMG submission 187507) | Marine microbial communities from the West Antarctic Peninsula - Coastal water metaG002-DNA (SPAdes) (version 2) | ecosystem: Environmental > Aquatic > Marine > Coastal ...
CAGCATCTACTGATCCAGTTTATGGAGCTTATTTCGATGCAAATGGTTTAAAGAAAGAAAAATTAGCTGAATTTGCTAACTTAAGACAAGTTACTTTAGAAGCTCAATATACAGGATCTTTAATCCCAGGATTTAAAGATTTAGAAGGAAGAAACTTATACATTGAAACTATCATCAATAATGAATCAAGAAGAACAGGTTTATTTTGTGCTATTAATGAAGATGCAGTTTCTAACGACGATGGAACTAAATTAGATTTAATTGGACACACATATACTACTGGAGAAGATTATGAATTATTATCTTATGTTATTGAACATGGAGTTAATGATAGAGTAATTTCAGAAGATTTCACAGGTAAAATTGGACCACTTACTTTAACAGGAGGTACTCCAACAACAGCTGCAGTTATCAATATATTGACAGTAGATACTTTAGGTGAAGTATTAACTTATGAAATTGTTAACGCTGGAGCAGGTTATACTGCATTAGATGTTTTAACAATTCCTGGAGGAGTTACACCTGCTACTTTAACACTAGACGCAACTACATTAACATTAACAGCAACTTTAGTAGCTGGAATTGGATATGTTATTGATTTAGGAGATGGAATCTATTCACCAATCGGATCTGCATTTACAGTAGATTATCTTGATACAAATAATACACCAGACTCAATTGCAATAAAAGCCGGGGATTTTGTTCCTGCTAAAGTCGCAGTTGGAGAACCTACTAGATTAGCTAGAGTTAAAAGAGTAGCAAAAGCAGGATCAGTATTTACAGTATATTGTGATGTTGAAGTTGCTGCTACATGGTCAGATACTTATGTTAAATCATTTGAATCAGCAACATTAGTTTATAAGCCTTTAGTTTTATCTGGAGCAAAACTTGCTGATAAATCAATTCAAGAATGTTTAACTGGATTAACTGGAGGAAATGGTTTACACGCCGCTTTAGTTGATAAAGATTTAATCGATTTTAGATACGTTGTTGATACATTCACATCATTTGATGAAAATGGAATTCAAAACAAAGAACAATTAGCATCTTTAGCTAAAGCAAGACAAAACGCTTCAGCTATTTTAAATGCACCAACTGTTGCAGATTTTAAATCTTCATCTAATCCATCATTTACTGATGCTGAAGGAGTATTTAAAGTTGAATATATTGCAACTGGAGGAAACTTAGATAAAAACCCAACATCTTTATATTCTTTACCAGGAATTAATGGAGGAGCAAATTACGCATTCTATTACGGACCAGGTTTATTAGTATCAGATAACGGTAAAGATTTAATCGTTCCACCAGCAGCATACATATCAAACAACTTTATCGATAAATATACAAGCGCTTCACCTTGGTCAATCGTTGCAGGTCCTAGAAGAGGAGTTGTAGGAGGAACAGGATTAAAAGGAGCAGAATATGCTTTTGATAAATCTGATAGAGATGTTTTAGAGCCTTTCGGAATTAACCCAATCGTTTTTCAAAGAGGAGTTGGTTTAACAATTTTAGGAAACAAAACGGCACAACAATCTGTAAAATCGGCGCTTTCATCTGCTCACGTAAGAGAAGCATTAATTTACATACAGGAAGGTATCGCAGCTATCCTAAAGGATTATGTATTTGAATTCAACAATACACAAACAAGACTAGAAATTAAAACTTTAGCAGATTCATTTATGGAATCAGTTAAAGCAGACGGAGGAGTTTATGCATTCAAAAACACAATGGATCAAACAAACAACACAGATGATGTTATCGATAATAACATCGGAGTTATAGATACATATGTAGAACCAGTTAAAGGTTTAGAGATTGTAGTTCACAGAACAACTATCTTAAACACTGGGGAAATCGAAACAGGAAACTTTAACTAAGATATATAAAAAAACAAAATAATATAAAATGGCTTTACCACATTATTCAAACGATCAAACAAGTAGAAGCGGTAGACAATTCGAACCAGTTCAAGCGAACTTATTTGAAGTAACTGTCTTACCTCCAGCAGGAGTATCGGATGCACCTTTAATGCTACAACATATTAATTCAATCTCAGGATTAGAATTATATAAGGAAGTTGCTGCAGTTGAACAAAAATACAAATTCTCAACACGTTCATATGCAGGAATGCCGGATGCAACGACAGTAGACGTTGGTATCAATTTCTCATTAAACTTAAACGATGCTAATCAAGCATACCTTTATAAAACAATGAGACAATGGTACAATAACCAATATGATCCTCAAACGGGAGCAATGGGACTTAAAAAAGATTACGTAGGTACTATCGTTGTTGTACAGTTCAATAGAGCTGGAGACATATATAGAACAGTAACTCTTGAAGATTGTTTCATTACTTCAGGATTACCTTTCACTACTGAATTAAATTACGAAACTACAGAAGCACAAGCACTTGAAGTAACATGGAGATGTGATACTTTTAAGGAAGTTTTAGCTTAATATAAATTTACAATAGGGGATTCTTAAATCGTTTCCCCTATTATTTTGAAACAAAAACATAATATGTTGATATAATATTAAACAATGGATAAACTAACTAAAAAATTACAAGTTCTACTGTCGGAAGATGAGGTTACATCTATTAATAGAATAATTTTAACTACTGCAATTGAATCCGGAGAAAGACCAGTTTCAATATCAGCGTTCATAAGGGCAATAATAAGAATAGAGATTGATTTAAATAAAGATTCAATCGAATCATGGGATAAGAATAATATTAAGAAACTTAAAAAGAAGTAATAAATGAGCGATCACAATCAAGACGACGTAAACTTAAACGATGCATACAAGAACATCGTAGAAAATCAGGAAACTGAAACACCAAAAGAACCCACTGACTTAGGATCTATTAATATGGATAGATTTAAACAATCGACTGGTAGAGATGCCGATGTTGTTTTAGGTTATCATAACATTGCAATAGGTAATCTTCCATCAAGTGGAATGTTTTTACCTAAAGGAACAGATTTAAGTATTAGATCAGCAAAGGTTGCAGAAATAAGACACTTCTCTTCAATTGATGAAACAAACATGTTAGATATTGATGAAAAGTTAAATACAATTTTAGATGCATGTACTAGAGTTACTAATTCTAAAAACAGAATGTCTTATAAGGATTTAACGGAAGAAGATAGATTTTACATAATTTTAGCAATTAGAGATCTTACATTTCCAGAACCAGAAACTAATTTATCAGTAGAACATACAGATAAGAAAGGAAATAAACACAATGTAGAGGTTAGTAAAGATAATTTTACATACTTCAATATACCTGAAAACTTGGAAAAATATTATAATCCGGAAGAATTAACTTTCTTAATTGAAACTAAATCTTTTGGAGTAATAGCAATGAGACCACCTTCAATTGGTATCATGCAGAGAATGACAAAATATATTAAAGACAAGCAAGAAAAAGGTGAAAAAGTAGATCAGTCAGTGTTACAAATCATGCCATACTTAGTAAGTGAATGGAGAGGATTTGAAGATAAGGATATCTTTAAATTCGAAGTTGAAATGAATGGTTGGTCAAATAAGAAATTTAGCCTAATATATAAATTAGCAGAACAAATGAAGGTTGGTATTAAACCGGATATGAAAGTTCAACTTGGGGATGATTGGGAGGACGTCCCTATTGGGTTTCGCGACGGCATCAAGTCTCTTTTCATTGTTCAAGATATCGCTGGAGAACTTCTTTAAAACGAAGTTTTACATCTACAGGGAGTTGCATATTCAACCATCTGAACTTGAGAATATGGAATATTATGAATTCCACTATTTGATAAAAGATCTAATGGAAGATATGAAAGCTAAGAATGATCAAAACTCTGGAGAGCAAGAACAAGCAAATGGAATGATGAGCAATATGAAGGTTCCGAACATGAAAGTTCCTACCATGAAAATGCCAAAACTTTAAAAATATATAAGTCAGAAATAACGGGAATCGCTCCCGTTATTTTTGTAATATATAGTATGATATAAAAACAATTCTGAATTCTTACATGAAGATATTATTAACGCCACTACAAAAGCTAGGTACTTTATTAGAAACTAATAATGTTAAACTAACCGAAATTGAAGCAACATTAACTACAAATCTACGGTTAGCTACGTTACAAGGATTAGAGCTTAGGAAACAAACAAAGCTATTAACAGATATTAAAGGTCTATTATCTTCACAAGGTAAATTTAAATCTAAGAAGGATAAGAAAAAATCAGGCGGTGGTCTTAAAATGCCAACCATGAAGGATGGTGCTGGTACTGCTGTTGCAATTGTGGCAATGGCCGCTGGTATTCTAGCAGCAGTTGGATTATTTTCATTAATGCCAACTTTAGCGCCGGGTCAGATACTTTCCGCACTAGCAGTGGCTGGTTTATTCCTTATATTAACACCGATATTTTTAAAAATAACAGAAGCTCTAGCAAAGGGTCCTAAGTCTATGATGGGCAACACTCCATCAGGTGGAGTAATGGACGCTCTTAAAAAGGTAGGAGGTACTGGACTTGCAATGATAGGCATGGCAGCATCAATCACATTAGCATCATGGATATTACAATTAGTTATTCCAGTTTCACCAGCAGCATTCTTTTCAGCACTATTAATTGGTGTTGCATTCATACCACTATCAATTGCATTTGGTAGTATATTAAATGCTTTAACTAAGGCTGGTGTTAAAATGGATAAATCAGGTATAGCTAAAATAGCAATGGCAGGTCTCGCTATGGTTGCTATTGGACTTGGTATTGCATTGGTAGCTAAGGTATTTGCATACGCAATGCCATCTACGTTTAACGCACCTCCTCTAGAATGGACACTAAAAGCAGGTCTTGCTATTTTAATATTCGCAGGAACTTTTGCCATGATTGGTAAAGTAGCTAATGAAATTGGATTAGGTGGTTTAGTTTTAACAGGACTCGCAATGACATTGATAGCTGGTGGAATTATAGGAGTTGCTAAAGTTTTTCAATACTTAGAAAAAGTTAAAGCATATGTAGCACCGCCGTTAAAATGGGCAGTAAAGGCAGGTATTTCTCTTTTAATATTTAGTGCAGCTTTTGTTGCAATAGCTCTAGTTACTAATAAAATTGGATTAGGTGGTTTAGTTTTAGCAGCAGCTGGAATGGCACTGGTAGCCGTTGGGATTATAGGGGTAGCATACGTTTTTCAATACTTAGAAAAAGTTGGAGCATATGTAGCTCCACCATTAGAATGGACATTAAAGGCAGGTCTTAGTCTTTTAATATTCGTCGGAGCATACGCTGCTCTTGCATTATTAGCAGATAAGGTTGGATTAGGTGGATTAGTTAAAGGAGCTCTTGCATTACCACTAGCCGCTTTAGGTATATTAGCAGTAGCTTACCTATTTCAATGGCTACCAGATAAATTTATAGCGCCTACATTAGATTGGTCTATTGACGCAGCTCTTTCTATTGCAGTATTTGGAATACCTCTTGTTTTACTTGGTTTAGCTGCACTACCATCAGCAGGTCTCGCACTACTATTAGGTGCTGCCGGTATGATATTAATTGCAGGTACTATTTGGGTAGTGGCTCATATATTTAATAATTTACCAACAGGTTTTGCTGCAGGGGCAAAAGAAGCAGCAACTGCTTTATTTACACCCATCGATGCTATGACAGAGTCTCTTGCTCTTATGAAAAATAAGATAGGAATTGACAACATGATACCGTTAGGTAAAGGATTGTTAGCAATTGCAGCAGGTTGGCTTGCATTATCAGCAGCCATGGCTGGAAAAGCAATAGGTGGTTTAGTTGAAGGACTTGCATCAGGAGCAGGTAAGTTACTAGATGTCATGTCTGGTGGTCTTACTAAAACAGATGGACCTTTTGAAGTCCTAGATATGTTAATAAACAGATCAGCTAGTTTAATTAAAATTGGACCCGCAGTAGCCGATATAGGTGCGGGGATGATGGGTATTTCTCTCGCAGGATTTAAGGCAACTGCAGCACTTAAGCAGATTAACAAAACTGCAAATTTACATGAAGAGATGAAAAAAGCATCATATAGTATTGCAAGAATCGGCCGTAGTTATACAGATATTGCAAAAGCTTCCAAAATGATGAATGTCCCTGCAATAGAAGCATCAACTAAAATGTTTAATGCGATTGCACATATTGCTAAACTGAAAGGTGAAGACGCAATGTCAGTTCTTGCTAAGGAATTAATGGCAGCAGTTGTTGAATTATCAAAAATAGTCGATAAGCTTGATACAAATGTCACTAAACAGCCAGAAGGTCTTAAGGGAGCTATGGATTCATCAATGCAGAAATTCATTGATAAGATAAAAGGTAAAACAGCAGAAGTTGAAGGAGAAGTTGGAGAATCTAGTCTTATAGATATAACACCAATCGTAGAAGCTATTCAAGAGCTTGAAGATAGATTCATGAGACCTATTAGAGTTCAAGAAGTATAATTGAAACTTTTTAAAGTGTTCAGGTATAATAAGTATAAAATTATATCAGTACAATATGAGAAAAGTATTAGTTTATTCAGCATCCGGAATTCCATTTAAGAAAGGAAAGGTAGCAGGCATTATATCCGAAGATTTGGATGGTGGTTTAAGATCATTAATGAACTCAAACGAGATTGAAGTTCATATGCCTGCTAGAAAGCAAGAAGATTTACCTTCACATTACAAATGGTTTAATATAAAGACACCTCCATTAGATTGGGATTTATCTCAGTTTGATGAAATTATAGTAACAGGATCTAACTTAGGATTATTCGGTGGAGTATTAAGCGATGATGTTGTAGGATTTATTCACGGTCTTAAAAACTTTAAAGGAACAGGATCTGTATTCTTAACAGATACAACAATACCCAAATTTACAGTTATTAGCAAACTTCACGATAGAATACACAAACCAAAACCACATGGTTTAAAGTCAGAACTAGATATTGCAACAATATTATCTGAAGAAAACTTTGAAGCAGCTTTAGCTTTTGAAGAATCAATAGATAAATGTTATTGTGCGTTTTTCAATACTGACAATAAATTCACACAAGAATATGGAACTGTAGAATTTATAGATTCTTTTAGAACTGCATTAAAGGACAGAGACTATTCAGATAGAGGTTTATTCGGGGTTGACCATGATCAGTTAATTCAAAAGGCATGTTACATTGGTAATTATAAACCAATTAGAGTAAGGCGTCTTAAGAAGCTTGGTATTTACAATCCGGACCTTGTTGATTATTTTGGTAAAGTCTCTAAAGAATTTCAACCTGTTCAAAAGATTAAAATAGATCAAGTTGTTAGTTGTTATAAAAACTACTTTGCAGCGGTTGTAGTGGTTGATAATGAAATGAATTCACTAGGATTACCACACAGATGGATTCAATCTGCATTATCAAACGTACCTACTATATTAGATGTTTCCTTAAAGGATTCAATTAGATATGAAATACCCCAAGAATTAAAGGATTTTATGTTCTTTGGTAGTTATAAAGAATTAGAATCTACATTAGAAAAACTAAAGGATCCTAAATACTTTCAAATGATTCTAGATCTTCAAACTAAATTTATTAATAAGTTCTTAAAGGAACCAGTAGAAAATATTATATGAGCTACGCCAAACGATGGATAGATAACACTGGTTATTATGATAGTGATTATAGACCATATTACGAAAATGGAGAATTTTACGATAACTTTAACGAGATGCAATATTTAAAGGTATCTTCTGAAAATGGTCAATTGAAACTTTTTTAATTATTACAATATAAATTACAAACAAATAAACATGTTAAATACAACAATCTTATCAGCATTAATAATATTATTAGTAACAAACTGGGTTTTAGATATTAAATCAAGGAAAGCATATAATATTAATAATTCTAAATTGCATGAAAGAATTAATACTCTAACTAGAGTCGTTAATAATCTAAATGGTGACACTAGAGTTAAGGCGCTTGATCATAAATTTAAAGAATTAGAAGATACACTAAAAAGAGATATCAGTCAAATAAATCAACAGAATGGCTTCCGCATGGAAAACATCGCAAAGGAAATAGAATTCCTTTCTAGAACGATAGATTCAGTTCAAGAAAAGATCGCAGAATTGGAAGTTAGTATTCAAAACATCTCAAATCAAAGATAATGACTAAAGCAAGCATCGTACAAAGACTACTAGACAATAAAAGTATTACAGCAGAAGAAGCAGTGGTTTTATTACAGAATGAAACTGTAAATTTTCCAATGTACACTCCTTATCCATATTACGATACTCCTAATACAACACCACCTCCAATATGGTGTTCAAATCCAGATTTTACATCATGAGCAATTCATACGAAAAATATTTAGAACTTGAAGAGGAAGGAGTATTTAACTTCGATCCAAATAATGTTAATGATGTTTTAAATTTAGCTAGGCAGCGAGGATTAAGACAGGAAATAATGTTAAGCTCTCTTGATATTGTTAGAGAAAATCCAAATTTAACAAACGAGCAGGCTATTTTAAAATCTGCTAAAAAATGGGATCTAATATAATGTATCAATATAAAGCAAGAGTTAATAGAGTAATTGATGGGGATTCAGTAGTTTTAGATATAGATTTAGGATTTGATATGTGGATGAACAATCAACATATTAGAATATACGGAATAGACACACCAGAATCTAGAACAAGAGATCTAGATGAAAAGGCAAGAGGTTTAATGGCAACTGATCATGTTCGTTTGCTTTTAGAAATTGGTGATATAGTCACAATAAATACACACAAAGATTCTGGCGGTAAGTTTGGAAGAATCTTAGCAAGAATTACAAACATAGATGGAATGGATATTGCATCCGCCCTATTAGAAAAAAACCTAGCAGTTCCGTATTACGGACAATCTAAGGAAGAGATTAAACAACAACATTTAGATAATAGAAAAATATTAATAGCAGAAAAAAAGTTTACACCACATGAAGGTAAATAAAGATTTTAAAATAAAAGACTTAATAGAATTCAAACCAACAATATACGGAGACAGTCGTGGACAATTCATTGAAACATTCAACGAGGAGCTGCTAAGGGATCACGGGTTTGACTATCAATTCAAACAGGATAATCAAAGCATTTCTGCTGCATACGTGTTTAGGGGGATTCATTTACAATTAGATCCATATGCACAAGGAAAACTTGTTAGGGTTGCAAAGGGTAGCGCAATCGATTACGCTGTAGATTTAAGACCAGGATCTATTACATTTGGTCAATGGGAATCTGTGTTATTAACAGCAGAGGAAGGAAATCAATTCTGGGTTCCACCTGGATTCGGACACGCATTTATGGCTCTTGAGGATGACACTATATTTTGTTATAAATGTACAGAGTTATATGCCCCTAATCATCAAGTAAGTATTAAATGGGATTGTCCAGATATTAAATTATCTTTGCCAAGTGGTATTATTCCAACTATTTCTGAAAAAGACGAACAAGGATTATATTTACCTGAATTCGCAAGTTTTGTTAATAACAAAGGAGGATCATTTATATAATCGTGGAAAATCAAAAAGAATACATACAGTCGATAGAAAACAGCTACAAATACTTAATTGAGAAGAAATCATTCGAGGAAATTTATCTACATACTAATCCAGATGACTTATACATATTCTTTGGAGAAGTAGATCAAAATTTAGAAAACGACGAAATAGATGTAATGATATCCCATTTCGAAGAAACTGAAGAATATGAAAAATGTCACAAATTAAAATTATTGAAACATGAACTTTAGAAGAACAAACCTAGATCGATATTTTGGAGGTATTTGCGGAGGATTAGGGTTAATGACTAACACTAAACCTATAATGTGGAGACTAATCTTTATATTAGTACCAAATAGCTTAATAGTGTATCTATTAATATGGGGATTTACTAAAAAAATATAAATATGCCAAATAGGGAAAAAATACCTTATCTTTTATTACTATCAATAATACATGCAACTCTATGGGCATTTCCCATTAAATTCATGTGGAACTTTGCATTAGTATCTGCAATTGATGGTTTAAACTACATAACATACACTCAAGCGGTTTGTATTATGTTTACCTCTACATTATTATTTAAAAACTCAAACACTAAATCAAACACTGATGAATAAAGTTACAGAAATTTTTAAAGCGTGGCAAATAGCATACAATCCAGAAAGAGAAAATATAGATCTTGCTAAAAAGCGAATTGAAATATGTAATTCATGTGAATTTAAATCAGAAGCTCCATGGAACCACTGTACTGTTTGTGGATGTTCTCTTAAAGGTAAAATATACTCTCCAGTAAAGGGAGCCTGTCCTAAAGGACTTTGGGATGTTGTTGATGGAAAATAAATGCACAAAAGTTTTTTTATATCAATAAAAAGGTTTATATTAGCATAGTAATTAAAAGAAAGAAATATGAAAACAGTAATTTTTGATTTAGACGGAACTTTGGCTCTGATAGAAGACAGAAGAGCATTAGCAACTAAACCAGATGGTAAAATAGATTGGGATATCTTTTTTGATCCAACGAACATTCAATTAGATAAACCAAATTGGCCTGTAATTGAAATGGCAAAAACGTTAAAAGCTGCTGGAAACAGAATCGTAGTTTTTAGTGGAAGATCTAAGGCAACTAAAGAAACTACAAGTGATTGGTTAAATCAACACGGAGTTCCAGTGGATGTCTTGAAAATGAGACCAACTGCAGGTGGGTTTAAGTTCATGAAAGATGATAAGCTTAAGAAAATATGGCTTGAAGATCTTTTTCCAAATAAGGATAATATCTTGTGTGTGTTTGATGATAGAGATGCTGTCGTTCAAATGTGGAGAGATAACGGCCTTAGCTGTTTTCAGGTAGCTCCGGGTAATTTTTAGAAACAATTAATTTAAACAATAAATCAAATGGAATTTTTAATCGGATTAAGTACGGTGCTTCTACTAGCCCCCTTCTTCATGTTAGTCGTATATTTAATGCAAATGCTACCATCTGAATTTACATTAGGTGCGGTTGCATTAATGTTTTTAGGTGACGGTGTAATTGGGGCAATTATATATTATGTAGGTATTGATTTTATAGAAGATCCTAAGTTTTTTAAATTAGGAATTGGATGTTCATTCATTGTAGTAACTATATTTAAAGTAGTTTATATGGTATTGAATCAAAATAAGATGTCAAAGCTACTCAGTTAACCCTTATCTATAATCATTATAAATTAACATTTATTTTAAAATAAATGCCCTAAAGTTTTTTTGTATCATATAAAAGGTTTATATTTACATATAACATAAAAACAAACACAATGATAACATTTAAAGACTTAATATTTAAAAAACATCACGGTGGAATCAACGCACACCGTATATTTGACAACAATTGGGAAATCTCAGTATCTGCTGGCAGCATGCCTTACTCATCTCCACGAGAAGATGGTTTAGATTCTTCTCAATTCTCTTCATTTGAAATTGCAATCTTTAACCCAAGTGGTAATTTTGCAACGAGTGAAGTTTTACAAATTGACGATCAAGTTGCTGGATGGCAAGGTCGGGAGGATATTAATAACATTATAGAAATGATAATAGCACAATAATTATGGGAGTAGATGGATTTATAATATCAATAGGATTAGGATTTCTAGGTTTTATGATAGGGATTGCAAAGGGTAGTACTAGCGCAACTCGTCACTGCCAAAGTGCATTTAAAAGAGAAGGATATTCTTATTCGGAATTTTATGATGTATTAAACGATGAAAATTAATAATATGGTAGAATATAAAAATAGATACGGAGACGTTTTTACATTTACAAGACAAGAAGATGATAGTGTTCTTTGGGAAGGTACCTTTAAACACTGTAGAATTGGAAGTTCTAATGATTATAAGTTAGCATATCAGAATTACTGTAAAGATAGCTCAGGGATGGGAATTCATCCAATGCACATTAAAGATTTTAAAGAAGCAGTTCATGAATCCGTATATGATGAAAACGATCGATACATAGGACCTAGTGTTATTGGAAAACAATATAAGAATTTGGTAAAGTCAAATCCATGGATTAGCATGGTAGATCCAAGCGGTGGACCTTACTTATATGAACATACTAAATTAGGTAACTTTTTTAGTGATGGGTTTGACGGATTATGTATTAGTTCATTTGAATCAATTCCAACAGGATATAAGATTAATACATATGGAGCATACGATCACTTAGATGAAACTAAAATTATTGGTGGAATTATTAATACATCAGAGAAATGAAAATATGGCACATAAGTGATACTCACACGTACCACAAATTATTAGAAATACCTGAAGGAATAGATATAGTCATATTTAGTGGTGACTGTAGTAATCCTAGAGCTCCTTATACTAATGAACCTGAAGTGAAAGATTTTATACACTGGTTTAAAACATTACCAATAAAAAATAAGATATTTGTAGCTGGAAATCATGATTCAAGTATTGAGTCTAAATTAGTAACTAAAGAGGACTTTGAAGCATATAACATCATATACTTAGAGAATGAAAGTGTTGTTATAGATGGTATTAAAATCTTTGGGTCACCATTGACACCTCAATTTGGACAATGGTCATTTATGAAAGCTAGAAATAAGTTAGATAGAATATGGCCTTCAATAATAGAGGATGATGTTGATATAGTTGTGACTCATGGACCTCCTAAAGGAATATTAGATATTGCTGAGGATAGAAATCATAACATTGAATTCTGTGGTGATAGATCTTTAATGAACAGGATTAGAGAGATTAACCCTAAGCTTTCATTATTTGG
>Ga0209815_1002005_pt1 | contig 12787 bp, 9 predicted proteins | sample CoawatmetaG00DNA_FD_187507 | JGI IMG/M metagenome (GOLD analysis project Ga0209815, IMG submission 187507) | Marine microbial communities from the West Antarctic Peninsula - Coastal water metaG002-DNA (SPAdes) (version 2) | ecosystem: Environmental > Aquatic > Marine > Coastal ...
CTCTTAACCCTCTTAACCCTCTTAACCCTCTTAACCCTCTTAACCCTCTTAACCCTCTTAACTCTCTAGCCCTTAGCTCCTCTTGGTTTTTAACTCTCAGCGTCGTTTTAACACCATATAGTTGCCCAGAGCCACCAGCACAAATCCCCCCGCAGCAAGCAGAGTCCACTGATAGTCCTCAAACAGAGTCGACAGAATAATCGCCACAAAAGGAATAATCAGCGAGGTATAGCCTGCACGACTTGGACCTATATTGATCAATAGTTTCAGATAGGCACCGAAGGCTAAAATGGTGCCAAAAACTGACAGATAGATCAGTGAGAGGCTGTATTCCAGGGTCGAACCGTAGGAAAACTCGGCACCGCTGACTAGGGCGATCAGCGCTAAAATCGCCGTGCCATAGAATATAGACCAAGCATTAATTGCCCAAACCGAGATGCCTGTGTTGCCATTTCGTGTCGCCACAATATTCCCCAGAGAAGCAAATACTACTGCAATAAATGCCAAGCCAAAACCGAGCAGAGGGTCGTTTGAATTAGACTTAGAACTAGAACCAGAACTAGAATTAGAGAGCAAGGCGAACTCAGGATAGAAAAGCATACAAATACCCGTTAGGCCAACTAGGCCACCCACAACGGTCTGCAATGTCACCGGGTGCTTGAGAAATATTCTGCCATTGATAATGTTGAAAAAGACTAACAGTGAAAAAATCACTGCAACCAGACCACTGGGCAGATAGACCTCAGACCAGTAGATAGTCCAGTAATTCAAACCAAAGAGAAAGCAGCCCTGTGCCGCCATAAAGCGGTGATCCCGAAGGCTCATGCGGAGCGGGATCGCTCTCAACCAGCACCAGATAAACAACAGTCCCGATGCCAGGGCCATGCGGTATATTACAGACACTAAGGGATCCACTTCGCCGAGCTGGTAGGTTATCGCCAGCCAAGTGGAACCCCAGATCAATATAGTCGCGAGATAGAGACCGCTATTAAGAGCGTTCATATTGCGCCGACTGGCTTAGCCTCAAGCCAACAGCTTGCTTAAGATAGTCTGATAGATTTCCGTGAGACAGTTGAGATCATCGACATTGGTATTTTCGTCAATCTTGTGAATACTTTCGTTCACTGGCCCCAGCTCAATGACCTGAACCCCAAGTGGCGCAATAAAACGGCCGTCAGAGGTGCCGCCGGCTGTGGACAGCTCTGTCTCTAGGCCTGTGACCTCGGCAATACTCTCAACGGTGGCGCTAACCAATTCTCCGCTTGAGGTTAAAAACGGATGGCCGCTAAGATGCCAGTTGGCCGAATACTTAACCCCATGTTCGTCGAGAATGCTCTCTGCCCGCTGGATAATCTTCTGCTCGGTCAACTCGGTTGAAAAACGGAAATTAAAGATCACCTGCATTTCGCCGGGAATCACATTGGTAGCGCCAGTGCCGGCTTGAATATTGGAAATCTGGAAGCTGGTGGCGGGGAAGAACTCATTGCCGTTATCCCATACTTCGCTGGCCAGTGCAGCCAGAGCCGGAGCGGCTCTATGCACTGGGTTATCCGCTAGATGAGGGTAGGCCACATGGCCCTGCTGACCTTTCACAGTAAGAGTGCAACCCAGTGAACCACGGCGACCATTTTTAACCACATCGCCACATTTTGCGGTGCTTGAGGGCTCGCCAATCAGGCACCATTCCGGCAGTTCATTGCGCTCTTTTAGCAGTTGAATCACTTTAATGGTGCCGTCGATGGCAATGCCTTCTTCATCGCTGGTGATCAGGAAAGCGATACGCCCACTGTGGTTTGGATTGATTGCAACAAAACGCTCGCAGGCTACAACCATGGCGGCCAGAGAGCCTTTCATATCTGCGGCCCCGCGGCCGACTATATGGCCATCGACTATGCTTGCGTCAAAAGGTGCCTGCTGCCAGTTCTGCTCAGGACCCGTGGGTACTACATCTGTGTGACCGGCAAAGCAGAGGGTTGGACCTGATTCGCCGTGTACCGCCCAAAAATTATCCACATCACCGAAGCGCAGGCGCTCGATCTTAAAGCCTATGGCACTGAGCCGCTCAATCATAACCTCCTGGCAGCCACAGTCATCTGGTGTTACTGAGCGACGACGAATAAGCTCTTGGGTTAGCCGTACTGTTTCTGTTTGGTGCGCAGCCGGTATTTGAGAGCCTGGCAGTTCAGAGGTTGTTGATTGGGACATAAGAGGGACCTTTTATTTAGGCGCTCATTGTAAAGGGCAAATGCACGCTTCGCTATATCTGCAGAGCTAGATTCCGGTTAACATCGCGCTATTCATTATGTATTACCCATTCGATGACTCTGCGAGACCAGCTTGAGCAAAAATACAGTTGATAGAAATTTTGATGATCTGAGCGAGAAGTTTGCTCGGAAGGTTTACGGTGGCCTCAAAGGGGATATTCGTCTGGCGGTTATCTGGCGCGATCTAGTCGCTGTGCTGCCGCACCTAGAATCTCAAACACCTCAGGCTGGATTACGGGTATTAGATATTGGCGGCGGGTTGGGGCAGTTGACAGTGGCGTTGGCCAAGCTGGGTCATCAGGTAGTCTATAACGATCTCTCTAAGCAGATGCTTGAGACAGCTCAGAAGCTGGCGCAGGAAGCAGGGGTGTTGGATAAGATTATCTGGCATCAGCAACCATACCAAACGCTAAAAAATGAAGGTCTAGGCCAATTTGATCTGGTGATGAGTCATGCATTGATCGAATGGTTAGCTGAGCCAGAGTTATTGGTTGGAAATCTGCAGGAATTTTTGACGCCCCAGGGGCGATTGTCTCTAACCTTTTATAATCAGAATGCCCTGGTCTATCGCAATTTAATTCGCGGTAACTTTAATGTATTGCAGGGTGAGTTTTCCGCCCACCCAAAAAGCCTCACTCCCGGCGAGCCTCTGCAGCCTGACGCTGTGCAGCAGTGGGTTGAGCAGGCCGCGCTCGCAACAGATTACAGTTCGGGTATTCGGGTCTTTCACGACTATGTCACGACCCGGCGAGGTGGTCATGAAAATGGGGCTGCAGTTATTGATATGGAGTTATGTTACTCCCAGCGAGAGCCGTTCAAATGGCTTGGGCGCTATATTCATTTCATCTGTTCAAAGACAACGCCTACAGATACAAACCCTAGAGATACAAAAAGGCTCTGCCTCTAATTTGAGTGGCAGAGCCTTTGGGGTGGCTGTTTTTTTACCGGCTGTTTTTACAGACTATTGACTAAAGCCCCTATGCCTTAAGTACGCCGCGCTTACGAGTCGCTATGCCAAACAGTCCGAGAGCCATAGAGCCGAATAAAAACAATGCTCCGGGGATCGGTGTTGCAATTGGTGGCAACACCGCAAAGAACTCACGGGTAGTGCCTCGGTCATTGGCCGTGTAAACCCGCATGATACTGGACCAATCAAAGTTGCTCTGACGGCCGGCTTTTCGGTACAGGCCGTAAGCTTTATTTTGATCTCTGCGGCTAGATAGATAGGGCACTTGTTCATCCATGATGTACCAGACTACATAGTTCACCAGTGCGTTGTGTTTCGCTGCCACAGCGCTGAGGCTTTCAGAGAGGTCTAAGGTGCTAAACAGGTATCCAGCTTGGGCGTATTTTTTTGCACCACCTCGACCATAGTTATATTTTCCAGCGCCATTTTGTACATCAGCATAGCGGGTTTCAGTGGCTGTCCAGGTTCCTGATATGCTCTCATGTTCAGTATTAAAAGCCATTCTACTATTGCCATCGATGGTGATTTCGCTGAGTCCTGCTGTTGCCGAGCCGAAGTAGTAAGTAGGCAGAGCGATCGACGTGCCGGCGTCACTGTAAGCAATATCGATTGCCGCGGCTGTGGCTGTAGTGCAGATAAAAAGCGTCAATGCAACGCTGGCGAGTGATTGAGCTATTGTTTTAAAGCTGGTTTTAAAGCCGGTTTTTATACTGATGTTCATTCCGTTTAAGCTCCCTGTCAGCCTCATGCCAACACTTATTGATGTGAATGAGGTGATTCTATTGTCTGGCGAATGCTCTGCAACCACGCCGCTTGGTATATGCGATCTAGTTGGCATTATTGGCGTGGGTTTGGGAGGGTTCAAGGTGTGATTTGGCTCTCGAGGCCAATTTCCATCGTCATAACGGGCAGGGTTATGAATGAGGGAGACTTGGAGAAAGCCTCCCTCAATTATTCGTCGAGAGCCCAGGGTGAGGCGTGATTTTAAGCGGCGGGAGTTTCTTTACGCCTAACTATGCCAAACAGCCCAAGGGCCATTGAGCCAAACAAAAACAGTGCGCTGGGAATCGGTGTTGCAATCGGTGGCAGTACGGCAAAGAACTCTCGTTGGTTGGCGCCATCAGCTCCGGTGTAAACAACCATGGTGGTCGACCAGTCAAATTTTTTGTTTTTATCAGCGCTCTTCTTTAAATCTTTTGCCTCATCTTTGTCGTTCTTATTTTTGAGGTTAGGCACATCACCCATTATGTCCCAGATAACATAGTTTACTAGCGCGTTGTATTTTGCGGCGGTCTCACTGAGGCTCTCTGAGAGATCTAATAGGCTAAACAGATAACCTGCTTTGGCATATTTTTCCTCGCCATTAGGACCACTGTTGTATTCCCCCGCGCCATCCTGAACAGCGGCATAGTCATTGACTGTGGCTTCCCAGGTGCCTTCGATGCTGCTATTGGATGTATTCACTGCGAGGCTGTTAGTGCCGTCTACTGTTATTGAACTGAGCCCCGCATACACAGTGCCCTCGACAGCCTTCGAACCTTTGCCGTCCTTGGTCGTGAGTGCGGTTGAGTTACTGGGACCCTCATAGACGATGTCAACCTGAGCGCTGAGGGCGGTACTGCTGATCAGTACGCTCAGTGCAAAGCTGGTGATAGATAGACTTATAGTTTTTACATTAATGCCCATTCCGTTAAAGCTCCCTGTTAGCGTCGCTGCCAACAATTTTTGATTACCAAGGAGCCAATTCTATTCTTTTGTGTATGGGCTGCAACTGTGTCACTTCGATTGTGTGAACTGGTTAACACTAGCGGTTGAGCTAGGGGCTGCTAGTCACAGCCTATCTAGTCAGAGCTAAGACGGGCAGAGCTAAGACTGGCAGATCTTAGCTGAGTAGCCCAAAGCTCTGCGTAGCGGCCCTCTAGTGCCAGCAGCTCATGGTGGGTTCCCTGTTCCACTATTGAGCCCTGATCGAGCACCACTATTCTGTCCGCATCAACAATGGTGGACAGACGATGGGCAATGACCAAGCTGGTATGACCTTCGGCGATCTCTCGCAGGGCCGCTAATATAGAGCGCTCTGACTTACTGTCTAGCGACGAGGTAGCCTCATCAAATAGCAGAATTGGCGGCCGCTTAAGAATGGTTCTGGCGATGGCCACGCGTTGCTTTTCGCCTCCCGATAGTTTCAGACCGCGTTCACCCACCATGGTGTCGACGCCATCTGGCAACTGCTTAATAAAGGCTTCAAGGTGGGCCATGCGGATTGCATTGTGAATCTCTTCGTCGCTGGCCTCAGGCTTTCCGTAGCGAATATTGTCAAAGATGCTGCTGTTAAACAGCACCGTATCCTGGGGCACTATGCCAATAGCCCCGCGCAGGGACTGTTGAGACACTGTGCGAATATCCTGGCCATCAATGGAAATATTGCCCTGGGTTGGATCGTAAAAACGGAACAATAATTTCACAAGGGTCGATTTTCCAGCACCACTGGCACCGACTATGGCGACCTTTTCACCTGGCTGGATTTCAAAGCTGATGTTTTTCAGAATCTTCCGATCCGCCTGATAGTCAAAGCAAACCTGATCAAAGCGAATATGCCCCTGGCGAACATTTAGCTGCGGCGCTGCTGGGGCATCTTGGACCTTACTGCTCAGTTCCATCAGGGCAAACATATTCTCAATATTGGCCATGGACCCTTTGATTTCCCGATAGACAAAACCGAGAAAATTAAGCGGCATAAACAGCTGCATCATAAAAGCATTGATCAAGACAAAGTCACCTATGGTCATGGCGCCCTCGGCTACTCGCTGGGCGGCCAGCCACATCATGGCTGTCATGGCGACGGTAATAATCAGTGCCTGACCCGCATTGAGCGAGAGTAGCGACAGGCGGTTTTTGCGTCGCGCCGATTCCCAGTCCGCTAGGGCATGGTCGTAGAGACGCGCCTCATACTCTTCATTGGTAAAGTATTTAACCGTTTCATAGTTCAGCAGGCTGTCTATGGATCTGGTGCTTGCTGCGGAGTCGGCTTTATTGGCCTCGCGAACAAACTGAGTGCGCCAGTCTGTGGTGATCATTGAAAAGAAAATATACAGGACCACTGAGGCCATAGTAATAGCGGCAAATTCGATGCCGTAGTTATAAAACAGCAGGCCAATAACTAGGCCGATTTCAATTAGTGTCGGGGCAATATTAAACACAAAGAAGCGCATCAAAAAGCTGATGCCGCTGGTGCCGCGCTCTATATCTCTGGCCAAGCCGCCAGTGCGACGATTGAGATGAAAGTCTAAGTCGAGGCTGTGGACATGATTAAACACCTGCAGACCTATGCGGCGCATGGCTCGTTCAGTGACTCGACCAAAAACTGTATCGCGGATTTCTCCGAGAATGATCATGGAAAAACGCGCGAAGCCATAGGCGAGCACCAGACCGATGGGCACTGCCATCATGTTGGGGATACTGGGAGCAATGCCACCGCTAGCTGCAGGGTTTAGTGTGTCGACTATATCTTTGAGTAAAAAAGGGCCGTAGACGCTGGCTGTTTTGGATAACACCAAACAGACAATGGCGATGCCGATACGAACTTTGTATTCGAGTAGGTAGGGCCATATGACCTGAAATATCTTCCAGTTAATTTTTTTTGCAGGATCAAAATCTTGCCTGTGACGCATAGGGTGCTCAGTATATTGGGGCTTTGGCTACAAGCTAGATTAGCTGATCTTTGGCCGCATTAATTTTAGCCGCGAGATAGTCGCTGCCACCGCGGTCCGGGTGCAGGCGCTGCATCAGTCGCTTGTGGGCTTTGCCAATATCTTCTTTCGATGCACCACTTTCTAGGCCTAAAATTTTCAGCGCCTCCTCATTGGACAAGTCAGAGTAGCTACCTGGTGAAGAGTCTTGTTGCGACTGCTCATCGCCGCCACGATTGTTGCGCATCATGTAAGCCTGCATCAACACATAAGATTCGCGATCAGTTCCGCGAAGGCTGTCGCTGAGCTTCTTCGCTTCATCGGCACTTAGCTCAGAGAGACGACGCCCAGCAAACTCACCATCTAGTACCTCGCCATCCATTTGCCGAGTCGCGAAGTTAACTTCAACAGCCAGAGACTTGGTGCGAAATTGCGAGGGACTGGTTTTAAAACGGCTTAGAATCTGCAGGAAAGGCAGGGCACGCAGTCCTACTGCGAAGGTTCCTTTAAGCACTGGCACCAGCACCGCAAGGCCTGCTCCAAGCCAGTGCATGCGCCCGGTTGCGACAAGCATGACCGATGCACCAAGCACCAGCCAAAATGCGCTGCGCCACAAAAAAGCACGGCGCTTCTCCTGGGGTAGACGGGTTACAGTTGTCCACCAGTACCAGATTGAAAAGATGATCGCGACGAGTAACAGTAATCTAATCATAGTGTCCTTAATAGTGCTCTTAAATGTAGGGAATTGACGTTGATAATTTGTTTAACAATACTCTGTTCTGGAGCCCAGAGCGAATGATTGTAGTCTCTCTAATACGGCTACAAAAAAGCCCCAGATCTTTACAGAGTTGGGGCTTTTTTTACGCTAGGCCAGGAAAGCTTAGCGGGTTTTCAATACATCGCGGAGCTTGTCGGCCATGGCGATCAATGTGTTTTCAGTGGTTACCCAATCTATACAGGCATCGGTCACTGACACGCCGTATTCCATATCATCTGGATTACTGGATAGCTTTTGATTACCAGCATTGATATTACTCTCCAGCATCACACCAATAATTGACTTGTTGCCTTCAACAATTTGGTTGGCAACGTTATCCAGAACCAGAGGCTGCAGGTTGTGGTCTTTATTGGAGTTGGCGTGACTGCAGTCGACCATAATGTTGGCGTCGATTCCGGCAGCGACTAGTTCCTGCTCGCAGATAGACACGCTGACTGAATCATAGTTAGGCTTGCCATTGCCGCCGCGCAACACTACGTGTGCATAGGGGTTGCCTTTGGTGGTAACAATCGAGACATTGCCGTCTGAATTAATACCCAGAAAACGGTGCGGGCTAGAAACAGACTGCAGGGCATTGATGGCTACGGTTAAGCTACCATCGGTACCGTTCTTAAAGCCTATAGAAGAGGATAGGCCAGAGGCCATCTCACGGTGAGTCTGTGATTCAGTGGTGCGTGCACCAATCGCTGACCAGGTAATCAGGTCTTGCAGATACTGAGGTGAGATTGGATCCAGTGCTTCAGTTGCGGTCGGCAGACCAATTTCAGAAATATCATGAAGCAGCTGACGGCCAATATGCAGACCATCGGTAATCTTAAACGAGTCGTTCATAAACGGGTCGTTGATCAGGCCTTTCCAGCCAGTGGTTGTGCGGGGCTTTTCGAAATAGACGCGCATAACAATTAGTAGTGTATCGCCGACTTTTTCTTCCAGCGCTTTAAGTCTGTTGGCATAGTCGTGTGCGGCTTTGAGATCGTGAATCGAGCAGGGACCCACCACAACTATCAGGCGGTGATCTTTGCGTTCGAGAATGTTCTCTATATTCTTGCGACCCTGGGAGATTACTCCGCGAGCTTTATCGGTCAGCGGGATTTCACGCTTCAATTCTGCTGGGGTAATTAGAACCACTGGTGGTTCGATATTAATATTTTCTACAGCCTGTGAATCCATGCTCAAGTTCCTAGCTAATGTGGTTTTTCAAAAGATCATGCATTGTACTTAAATCTACTGACTTTTGAAGGCTATTCGGCTTCTAGCTCAATAAACATGGGGATTTGAGGGAAATAGAGTGCGCAGCGAACAGGATTTGGCTGCATGCTCCCATAGAGCTTTGCATAATGGCTCAGTTGGGCGCTGTAAGCACTGCTCTGGCGGCGGATAAATTGTTCTTCAGACTCACCCTCGGCAGGTTGAGAAAGCTTGTAATCAATAATCCAGCGGGTGCCATCGTCGATAAAAGTTCGGTCAATTACCGAGGTGCCGACATGGCCGCGATCGCTATATCTATAACCCAGAGCCTGTTCGCATTGAGCCTGCTCATGACGCTGCAGAATCCAGCGACCGCGCTGATCGGCGAGCATGCTATTCACCGCTTGCAGTAAGCTTTTAAGCTCATCGGGCCTGGCCAGCATACCAAGCTCTTTAAGTTGAGCGGCCCAGGTTGCCGGCAACTGATTAATGCGTGCCTCAGGCCACTGATCCAGACCTTCGTTGGCGAGCTGTTTCAGGGTTCTATGCAACACAGTACCCATGGAGCGAGCGCGACTGGAAAGGCTACTATCAATATCAGCACCGGACTCTGCAGCAGTTTCAGGAGTACCTAGATTGGCACTGCTATCAGGTCTTTGTGGCGGCTGGAATTGTCTATCCAAGCGACGAATATGGCGCAAGCTGGGGACTTCTTTACCGTCCTCACTGAAGGCTTCAATCGCGCTCTGCCGCACTGTATAAATCCCTTGGTCCAGACCCTCTTCGATGCTGTTCCAAATCGGCGTCAATAATGTGGTCTTACCTGTAGGTTGCCACTGGCCATTTTTAAGTTGCTTAACGGTGCCGCACAGATAGAGTCGGCGCACCGCTCGGGTTGCGGCAACATAGAGAACCCTGGTGCTCTCAAGGCGAGTCTTAAGACTATCTTCACGCTTCAGATAGCTGTAGACACTGTCATCTTCCTCATCGTGGGCACCCAGTGGCGCCATAATCAGCGAGGAATCGCTGTGCTCATCGATATGCTGCTGCCAGCGCAGAAGTTGCTTCTTATCCGATCCCGAGCCACGACTGAGCCCGGGCAAAATAACATGATCAAATTCCAGGCCCTTGGCTTTATGAATGGTCATAATCTGGATAACTGATTTTTGACTGCCGTCGCTATTATCTGCGCCGCCATCATCAGGTGAAGGTGCCGCATAGAGTTTGTCCACCGCCAGCTTAAAGCTATTCCAATCGCTGAGAGTGGCCCCGGTTTGCCAGTTCTCCAACAGATCTAAATAACTGCGGGCATCACTGAGGTCGGCACTATTTTGAAGCGTAGCCGGGCCACCCATGTCGATCCACAGCTGTTCAACTGTAGCGCGCAAATTGGCGCGGCCACGGTTTTTCCAGGCCGCGTCCAACAGCGGGATGATGCGCTGGAGGGTTTCTTGGCCATGCTGGCTAAAGTGCTGGCTAGAGTGCTGACTAGAGTGCTGACTAGAGCGCTGGTCTGCTGGCGCCTCAAGTAACTGAATCAGTGGGGCCAATATCGCATTATTCTGTTGATAGCGGTTTTCATCATCCTTTTCGATACTATTGGCAACAGCTAACAAATCCCCAAGGCTGAGCCCGCAAAACGGCGCTCGCAAAACAGCTAACCAGGCAATTTTATCTGCCGGCGAGAGCAGGGCGCGAGTCAATGAGAGAAGATCAATCACAGGCATTCTGCTGGCCAGTGGCGTAATGTCGATGGCCTGCCAGTAGAGCTTGGCCTCACGCAGGGCCGGGATAATACTGCGCAGATGACCGCGGCCGCGCACCAGTATGGCAATTGACTCAGCCGGATTATGATCCCGCAATTGACTGCAGAGCTCGGCTATATACGTCGCTTCATCGAGCTTATGATCGTCGCCAGCAAAGCCTTGAAAACTCACTGACTGCCCATCATCAGCGGCTTTAACAGCCACCGAAGGGGAATAGGGAATCGCACCGCGACTGATATCGGCACGAGCCGGGAAGGCCTCAGTAAAGGCACTGTTGACCCATTGAATAATGCCTTCCTGGGAGCGAAAGTTAGAGGTCAGCGTTAGGGGCGTACATCGCACTGGCCCAACTGGGTGGCGCTGGGCGTTGAGAAATAGACCCACATTGGCGTTGCGAAAACCGTACAGGGATTGCATGGCATCGCCCACCAAAAACAGTGTGCGGCCATCATCCGGCTGCCAGCCACCTATAAGTTGTTCGAGCAAATTGATCTGTGCCGCAGAGGTATCCTGGAACTCATCCACCAGAATATGCCGCAGCTGATAGTCAAGACGCAGGGTGATATCCGAGACCACGCCGCCCTCGGCTTCGGGCTCCAGGGCATTCAGTGCTGCCAGAGTAATGGCCGGGTAATCACACTGGCCCTGCTGTTGAAAAATCACATCCAGTTGCGCTGCCAACAAGGGCAGTAAAAACCCCAGTGCGTCGAGCATTTTTTGCTGAGCTTGATTAATCTCGGCATCCGGAAGATGCATCACATTGGCGATCATTTCATTGAGTTCGGGACGCTCGCGGCACCAGTCCAAGAGCACCATGATCCGTGCCTTAACCTCTTTTTGATCGCTGGGAAATCCCTGCTTAACATTGATGGTTTTGCGCGGTTCATTGCTTTTGGTCACCAGCAGACCCAGGATCAGCTTCCACTGGGCAACGCCTTCGAGACCGATCTCGGGCAGTTCACTAAAGCTGCCCAGTTCGCTGAGGGCAAAATCATCCTTGGGGGCCACATGCTGGGCAGCGAAATCGATCAGTTCGACAAATTCACCGGCTATGGGCATTAATGCCTCATCCAGTTGCAACAGATTGTCAGCCACAACCTGCTCAATGACCTGCTGAAAATACTGGCTATTTTTGCCTGCATCATAAATCAGCGGCAGCCACTGCTCGCGCTTGCCCAGCAACTCGGAGAGCAGGGTTTCACAGCGCGCCATATCGTTACCAGTATGGGCCAGTAACACAGCCAACTGTTCAGCAACTGGGCCAGCTTCTTCAATCTTATCCAGCAACACACGAGCTGCGCTCTGGTAGTGTATCTGCGGTTGCTCGCTGGGTTCTGGAATGGGGCCAAACTTGGTTTCAAGGGCAAACTGGCTAGCAATATAGCGGCAGAAACCATCAATGGTCTGGATGCGCAGTCGACCTGGCATATCCAGCAGGTTCCATCCCAGCAGTTTGTTGCGCTCAACTGCAGCGGCAGCGAGATCCCAGGTCTGGGCTTCATACTCATTTGCAGGTCGCGGAGTATAGGCCGCTTGACGCAGGGCGCTGTGAATACGGCTGGCCATCTCACGGGCGGCCTTGCGGGTAAAGGTAATGCTAAGAATTTCCTCGGGATTGTCCACGGTGCAGAGCAATCGCAGAACCCGCTGGGTGATGAGTCCTGTTTTTCCTGAACCCGCCGGAGCAGAGACAATAAAGCTCTGTGAGGGATCTAGCGCTTGGCGACGCTGTTGTAGATCGGCAATCTCAGTCATTAGCTGGGCCATTAGTTAAGTGCTCCGGTAGTACCGGCGTTGCTGCTAATCGAACCCGCCACTTCTGCATTGATATCCGCTTCTTCAGACCAGCGATTTAAAGGCAGCAGATAATCCTGATACCCAAACTGAGTCTGGTCATAGACTTCGACATTGGCATGGCCACGAACGAACTCGTCGGCGAGATTATTGAGCGCGTTCTGCCAGGCATCAATCTGTTCTGCCCACTGCTGGGAAAGATCGGCGTCGGCAGCGGCTTTTTCACTGGCCAAAAATTTACTGTCGGTGCTGCCGACAAATTTAATCTTGCCGCCTTTAATCTGGGCAAAGGCGCAGCCATTGGCGCGGGGGTTACTGGCCAGTACATAGAGCGGTAACTG
>Ga0209815_1002010_pt1 | contig 12766 bp, 9 predicted proteins | sample CoawatmetaG00DNA_FD_187507 | JGI IMG/M metagenome (GOLD analysis project Ga0209815, IMG submission 187507) | Marine microbial communities from the West Antarctic Peninsula - Coastal water metaG002-DNA (SPAdes) (version 2) | ecosystem: Environmental > Aquatic > Marine > Coastal ...
GTACCGGAGGAAGCTCGCCTGATGCATAGCGCTTCTCAAGCCCCGGAGTCATATTTTCCCAAACCAAAAGCATCGACCGTTTCGGTGATAAACCCGCATGGCGAATATCTGCTGGCATTACAGATACGTCACCCGCTTTCATAGTGACCCGTGCCCGCGGAGCCCCAGTGACCTTATCGCCGGTTTCCCAAATGAGTTCGTCAGAAAGCTGAATAAACCATTCGACCCGATCGTTCCCATGAATAACCGGAAGCGCATGCTCTTCGCTGGTGGGACAATACGCGCTAGCCTTGACAACTGAGGCTATAGAGGGGTTCCATGTCACCGGAGATCGGGAAAGATAAGCGAAAAAGTTATAAGCACCGAGTTCATTTTCAAAACCCGGCTCCGCCAATACCTCGGGTTCATCTTGAGCCACATCGGAAAAGTGGCGATTCACAGGCGTACCACCCTCGTCAGTACGAATTTGGGCATCGCCTGGCATACTTACCATGCGCTCGGCAGTTTCACGCTGAAATGCCAGTGCCTCATCATTGTTTCCATTCTTCCGGCCAACGGATGTCCCTGTTTCCTGAGGCGCCTGAAACGGATTAAACCCCTCATTTACCCAGTCACTAAGCATTTCCTTTAAACAAGCCAAAAGCTCATTGGAGTCGAATCGCTCAATGTAATCCGAACCTGCCTCGCGATAAGCACCGTTATAGGTTCCCGTATACATATCAACCGAGCCATACCGGTTACAGGTACCAAACACATCATCGAAGTTTAGCCAGCCGTAAAAAAAACCCCATGCGACATCACGCATAGTGTCCCGTAAAAAATGGTCCACATCCATACTATGCGTGCCTTTAGGGTGATGAATACTGACAAAGTATTCGTCCCGCTCAAATCGGTACTGCCCTATCTCAAAACTATGGTAACCGTGCGTGCTAACATCATCACTTACCCTGTGCTCGCCTTCGGTTATTACTAAGCCTTTAAATTCGACGATATCATTTTCCATTAGTACAGTCCTCTTTCATGTTTTTTTAAATGTTAATCGAGATTTATACTTCACAAATATCAGCCCAACGTTCAATTGACTCATCGCCTATAACTGACTGAATCATTAGCACGCTAATCTCAGACGCATTGAACTGATAGGCGGCCCCCGCCGGCAGCAAAGCCTGATGCCCAAACTTTATTTTTACTATCCCCATTTTTATTCCTTCGGGTTTTCTATCCAGCTTTACTACTCCGTTTTTTTCTTCGGCGGGAATAACTGATCCGTCGGACGGTTTAATAAAATTAATTTGGGTTGCTCCCTCCATGCAGACAACAGTTTCATCATGTGCGCAAATATACCAGGGAGAATTTCCAACCGCCTTTGATACCTCAATTGTATATTCTAAATTTTTAGCTATAACAACTCGCTCATATTCTAGTGAGTCTCTTGCAACCTCATAAATGTTCGAGAAAAGATAGTTTTTCTTTTCATCTTTACCGATAATATTGATATTGCCCTTTTGGATATTTTCCATAGTGGAAAAAACGGTTTTTAAAGGCATAAATTTCCCTCATTATTTTATTTAATTAGAAGTGTTCTTTTATTCTGGATATTAAAAAGTTATTAAATGTAATGTCGTATCGATCATCGTTAACTCAATATTTTTATTCAATTGTGTATCAACATTATATTTTCAATTATGTATTACCTATTAGCCTCCTGAAGCGAACGATATGTCTACTACTGCTATTATTTAAACTATAGTTACCAGGTTTTATAGAGAGGCTATAATTACTTAATAAATTCGCATTTTCACGTCTAGTGATTATCACTGGCTCACGTCTCGATCTGAGGGCTCTCAATATCGGCAGTATGCGGTGACGCCGGCATTGGAGAGGGAAACGTTATTACTGCATTCCAGATAGAGGGTCGATGATATAAACGCATAGCATATTGTTGCACCCTTGGAAGATCCTTCCACAACGAGGCTAATCCTAACCATTGAGTACGATAGAGGTTGATCGCCCAAACCAAATCCGCAAGCGTAAAAGTATCGCCACATATCCATGGATTTGCATACACAGCTAGCTGTTTATCTAGAGTATAGATGGCCTCTTGCGCCTCTTTACGGACTGCATACTGACTATCTACATCATGGGCCAATACCTTACCGGCTTTTTCCTTTGAAATTTTGCTACGATAGGCGTCAACCAGTTCTCTTTCGCCACTGTTAGCTTCGATCAGCGCCTCTAAAGCCTCAATCTTCAGATCATAAACATCACTCATAACATGCTGAATAAAATCGGGACGTTGATCGTCATCGGGATGAAAGCCATATAGTAAAGCTGGCTGGGGGAATCTGTCGATGATTGACACCTGTTCCATCACCTGTTTTTGTAGCACTTGATCACTTGGTATCAATTGCATGGGCCCTGGAAATTCTGCGTCAAGATAGTCACAGATCCGCATAGAATCTACGATGATTTTATTATTCTCCAGATCCACCAAAGTTGGTACAACACAGGCATCGAAACCCTCCGACTCAACCGAAGATCGCCCGGTATGCTTAGTGGCAAACTGTAGCCCAAGCTCCTTACCTGCCAACATCCGCAATCGAACATAATTGGGCGAGTAGTTCTCAGCGGGAGTCAATTCTTCAGAATAGATACCGCGGCTATTAAGTATCACAAGCTCATGAGATGTGTGAGCAAGTTGCTTTTCGGCTAATACGGCGCGCACCTTTTGTGAGCATATCGACAATCCTGCATGGTAGAGATGAAAGCGAGCCGCACTACCCTGATTCCCGTGAATAATTTGATTTCTCTGCGGATCAGTCAGCTCTGCGTTTACTGCCGTCACCATTGCGTTTAATGTATGTATTTCGCTCATCATGAACCTATTCAGTTTTTAGGTTTTAATAAAGGGGCATGGCCGCTAGCCCAAGCCCCAGCTACCAGTTATGTACTAGAACGCCATTGAAAAAGAAGCCCCAATAGTCCGCGTTGATGCATTACTCACCCGACAGGTAGCATTCATATGGAGGGCCGTAGCTGGCGTTTTTACAAGAAGCCCTGAACCATCAGGAACATGAAGGGTGGAGCAAAAACGTTCTTCAGTGAGGTTATTTCCAAATAGCGATACTGCATATTTCTGTGCGGGACCATATCGATAGGTCACATTGGCATTTATGATCGTATAATCATCAATCGTTAAAGCACCTGGAATTTGTGAACTACCCGTTGTGAATGTGTCGTTAGCGGTCTCACCCGTGTAGCTAATGTTTGCCATCATGGTTAAGAGCGCGCCGTTGTTTAAATCTATATCTTGTGATATCAGCGCAGTGTATGACCATTGTGCGGCTGCAGCTAAGTCGGCGCCTTGAGCAAAAGCACTATTTTCGGCATCAGTTACCTCCGTATCTAAATAAGTAAGGCCAGCCTGGAGATATAAGCCGCTATCGCCTGCATATTTAATATTGGCATCAAAGCCCTTAATTTCAGACTCTGGTGCATTATCAAGCGTAGGTACGCCTCGCAAAGTAATAAATTGCTGCAAGTTTTCATAGGAGTAGGAATATACTGACGCATCGAGCTGAACTCGATTTTCCATAAATGTGCCTTTATAACCAAGCTCCCATACATCCAGCGACTCGGGCTCGAGGCGAGCATCTTCCAAGCCCTGGAGAACATTTCCTACCGGGACTAAAGCAAAAACCGCTCTGATATCCAATGCCGCCCCTTTAAAGCCCCTAGAATGACTTAAGTAGACTAATGAATCGTCATCCATTTTATAATCTAGCTTAAAGGTATACCCGATATCTTCGTTGGTTAGTTTTTGTTTCACTTGACGAGCTATTTGATAGCCGTTGGCATCGTACCCTGCTTGACCAGTAAATTGCGCAGCCACTAATGCATCAACATCGCTAGCATAAAAAGTTGCTTCAGAGCCAACAGTCGCAATAATGGGGGCTGAGGGAAGATAATCACCCACAATCTCTTCGTCAGACCATCGCGCACCTGCGGTAAAAGTTATATCATCGGCAACGTCATACTCACCCTGAAAATAAACTGCCACGTTTTCCTTAGTATGACTCAACTGAACATTTGGTAATTTGTTACCAAATCCAAACTGGATAGCTTCACCACGCACCGCCGTATAAGACGAGGCCTCGTCGTCAAGCCAGTATGCTCCAGCTATCCAGCGATAGTCCTCACCACCATCAGACACTAAGCGAAATTCCTGCTGAAACGTATCACGATCATCTGACTGCCAAAAGTGCATAAGTGTTAGCGGAGTGGCGTCAATATCGAGCTCCGCCTTAACATCAAGACTGGCATATGATGTGATAGAGGTAAAAGTTCCCCAATCTAAATCATGATCAAGTTTTAAATAGACTCCATTAACCTCAAGATTTTCTCCGCCTGCATTCATGTCCACCGTTTCCCAATCGCTTTGCGACGGATTTACGCCTGGCGTCTGAATCACAGCGGGAGGTCCGGGTCTATTCGGATTTGGAGACCACGCAGGCCTCGAGAGACAGCTGGTAGTTCTTTCAAAGTCTACTATCGCAAGGGGATTAAAATCTGAACAGGGGCCGGGGTTCCAGCTGGTATCATTGGGATCTCTTGTTCCGACCGCTTTTGCGGCAGTACCATTATTTTCACTCTCCATCCAATATACGTTAACTAGGGCCTGAGTGTTTGCAGTTGGAGCCCATGACATTTGCGCACGAACAGACTGAGTGTCATCATCACCCATATCTTTGCCGCTGGTCAGAGAGTCAAAAGCACCATCCTCTTGAGTACTAAATATCGAAATTCGACCGGCGGCATTCTGGCCCATATCAAAACCGACCGCGCCTTCAATATTTTTCAGGGAGTTACTGCCCATTTTTATAGTTAGGTCGCCAATAGTTCCAGCGCCTATTTCGGGCTTCTTTGTTATATAGTTAACGGCCCCGCCAGTTGTATTCAGACCAAAAAGCGCATTTTGTGGACCCTTCAAAATCTCGACACGCTCCATGTCATATAAAGCTGCTCGCCCATGAAAGCCACTCGTCAAGGTAATACCGTCTATATATTGCCCCACAGCAGAAGCTGCCGTTAGATGCGTATCATTGGTTCCAACGCCACGTAGGAAATAATTGCGATTAGAGCCGCTCTGAGATTTGGCTTGTAGGCCAGGCGTGAGGTTCACTAAGTCAGTGGCGTCATCAATACCCAATGCCTTCATACCATCACCTGTATAGGCTACTACTGCGATCGGGACGTCTTGCAATGATTCAGACCGCTTTTGCGCTGTAACTACAACCTCCTCTAAAACCGCCAAGGCGGGCGATGCAGTGAAGGTAAGCATTACCGCACCGGCACTTACAGCTAGCGCCATCCGTTTCTTTACCCCATAAATTTTTGAATTCATCAATATTCCCCTTCCGTTAAGTTTTTTTTATCTATCTTAAACAACATTCACCTAATTGCTGATAGGGATCGGGTAACAATAAAAATAGCGTTACCATTTTCAACTGTCTTTAAACTTATGCCAAGATAATATAACTCCAGTGATCAGGACGTATCATATAGCGACAAAAGTATATCCCTTCCCATAAGACCTCGGCTGAATAAGCTTCTACCGCATACCACCAGATACAAACCTACTTAGGAGTATTTATATGCTCTAAATTGCGTATTTAATAGGGTTGCATCCAATGACTAATGACCCTAGGTGACCATAGTCAGGGCCAGTGGTTTTGCCCAGAATCTAATCGCTTTTTAGGTTTTATTGCGGTAGTTTTAATCAAATAGGAGTATGGTTATAGTCTTTTATTCGAAGAGGCTGATTTGCGATGATTTATTCCGAAAATGCATATACGGTCCCTGCAGGGTGGATATTAACGTTATCTCGAACACTTGAATTTCACGGCTGTTGCAGCACAGATATCTTTGCGAGTGCAGGAATAGAGTTAAATGCAATTGCCGATAGCTGCCAACGGATTCCAGTAGGACCTGTAAACCGAGTATGGCATCTTGCCGAAAAGGTAATAGGGAATTCGACTTTTGGCCTGGATAATCATAGGTTTGTCAATCCGACGACATTTCATGCCTTAGGAATCGCGCTGTGGTCTAGCTCTACTCTCAAGGATGCTCTTGAACGACTGGCTAGATATGGAAAGGTCTTAAATAATGCCTCGATAAAGACCTTCGAGGAGGGCGACGACGCCTGGTGCCTAACCGTGTCGATATTGCGGGACCATAATGATAAACCGATGATTGCTTACCAAGATATCGATGGCTTTTTTGCTACCATTATCACCATATGCAGAACTATTTATCGCCCGGATTACAAGCCAACACTTTTAGAACTCGAACGCGCACAACCAGAAGATACGAAGAAACATGAAGATCTTTTCCAATGTCCGGTCATATTTTCAGCAGCTGAGAACCGCATGTTTTTTGATAAAACTACTATCGATACACCACTAATGGCCTCTGACCCAGATAGTGCTCGGCAAGCAGAAAAGCTAACAGCAAAGAGGCTAGCGATTTTAGACAAGGATAACCTTTCCAATCAGGTCTATTTACGGCTATTAGAAATACTCCCGTCTGGGAACTCTGGTGAAAAGGAGGTTGCCATCGCGCTGAATATTACCTTACGACAGTTGCAACGAAAACTAAGCGATGAGGGCACTAACTTTAGGAGCTTACTCGACAACACTCGCAATGAACTGGCACTTCAATATATTAGGAATAGCAATATCCCAATTAACGAAATATCCTATCTACTTGGATTTACTGAAGCAGCGAACTTTTCACGAGCCTTTAAGCGCTGGACAGGACAATCTCCCGGAGTTTATCGAACAGGTCTGTAAGGTTTACATGGGCCGACCCTTAGCGGTTTTAGTCTTGAGATCGTATTCACGTTAGAAGCTAACTCAGCCTGCAATGTTTGTATTCGCTCACAAATATTACTGTATCTATTTTTTAATAGATGCTCATGCTCTGACAAATCATAAATAGAACATAGAACATCATCAGAAGCGTTTTGTATTCCCAGCACGTTGGTGCACAACTCACGTATCTTTCTCGCTAAATAGTCAGTTCTCGAACCATTCTGACATTCATAAGCTGGTTTGATGCAGTGCCTACAGCCAAATCCGTTATCAAAGTAAAGAACACCACACCGACGGCGACATTCGGGGCACAACCACCATTGTCGGGCACCATTTTTCAACTTGGTCCAGGCCGTTGGGATCAACTGCTGAAATCCCTTAGAGCCTTTGAGGTCTAAACCATAGGGGGTAGTTATAGCATCAAATTCTAATACTATCCCACCATCAATCGACCATGACAAAGAATGCCTATAACCATTTGGTAGTGACATATACCTCTTAATATCTGATGGCATTAATCTCGGATACTCATAATTACGGCGTCTGATGCGGGGATGGTTATGAAAGTTAGCCATATTTGACCTAAAAGCTTTGAGGAGGAGTTTTTATCGATAACAGTCAACTTAGCGAGACAACGAGAAGTTGTATCAGTGAAAAAAGTGACTGTTTTGACAAAAATATTGAGTATTTATATAAGCATCTGTGCTTTTATATTTCTTTTTATAAAAAAAGATATGGAAAAGTGTCACTTTTCTCACTTATCACCAGCAACTATCACCTGAGCTAGACCACAATGATTTATATCGCTTATAGCCATCACGGGTTATAACTTGATAACCAAGATCTTCCATTCGGCTGCGAAATACTTTAGATGAAACAACTTTTAGTCCATTATCTCGACACCAGAACTCATATTTTTTATAGGCATCAACCAATGTTATGGAGGCACCTTTTCGTGTCTCCTCTGTTACGCCGTTAGACTCAGTATCCGACATCCATCCCTGTACGGAATTGCTCTCTCGCTTCCAATCATCAAGGCATTTGACGTGAGTGGGCGATAAGAAAAGTCCGCTTTCCAAATAATCTACAACGCCTTCAATTGCCCAATTTAGTATCATCGGGAGCTCTGTCCTAATTATTGTCTCAGCTAAATTAGGATCTCGTTCTAACTCTGGCTTACTGGTACTAAAGTGGATAATTGCCCAACGCCGCCAAAAGGCACTGGATTGATCTCTAGTGGCCAGGAAGAAATTACTATTAAACCAATGAGCGCACCCAGGGCGAAATGAGAATGCCTTGCCATATGCTTCACGAGCCAACACTCTATCGCAGCCCACGACACTCTTAAACTCGGCACCTGGTATAACCTTATCGTTATTGATCTCTGGAACCAGGTTTATCAGTTTTCCAACCAACTCGGCCTTTTTGTAATCCTGATCCCACTCTAAAGGCGACACTGCACTTAAGTATTCTTTCCTTGCCAGCTTTTCAATGATTTTCTGAAATCCGGATTTAAAGGAGCCACCAACCCCATAAAGTAGCAGAGCTTTTTGCTCACGATGTTGAAGGTTAAAAATAGCTAGCCCCGTGAACATTCTTAGCTGTCTAATTTGCTCATCAGCTTCGTCTGGAGAAAATGCATCCCTCAGCGTTTTAAGGAGCATAAATGGCTGTTCAGTAGATGGCTCCACACCGACCTGAAACCTTGCACGATGGTCTGAGTTAAGGGTAGCTTTTGTAACTTCATCACCACAAATCGAGTAGAAGTAAGTGGGTGTAGCGATACCTTTAGGAGCGTCTTCAAAAAATGAAGGCTTTTCAGTATGGTCATAAACAAGATCACTTAATGCTTTGTAGTCTGATGCTCTGCGGCATAATTTCTGACGCTTGAATCCAGTAGCTATTTGCTGACCAATCTTTTTAAGCGATATCTGTTTCCATATATTATCTGGATAGCCGCACTGCCACAGCGCACCCTCACAGGCTATTATGCTCGCATTCTCAGGTCTTAGAAGATACTGCTCAGCAATCTCCATCTGTGAGAGTTGGACGTCCTGCATCTCTTTACATGCTCTCTTTATGTCACTCAGAGGTATGCCTGTGAGGGCCTTTAAACGCTGGCATAATTCGACCTTAGTTATAATATCTGCTGAGTTAATAACACCTAAAGCCTGGTGAATAGCTTCCTTGTTCTCGCTATCCGTTGCAAGGATCAAAAATGGATCCTCCATACTATTTAGTGCACTAATACTTCGCACTGTATTCCAAGAAACCCCATCTTGTCGGACCCATCGCTCACCTGCATCAAATAAAGCCTTGCTAAGATTTCCATCGTGAAATAAGACATTAAAGGCACTAAATGCGTTATGAGCTCCAACGCCCCCTCCTTCGCTATAAAGTGGATCTGAGGTACTCATTGAATGCACTCGTCCCTCTTGCACGCTTGCGCTGTAGCTACCACTAAGGCTGTTAGGATGACGGAATTTCGATCCATCCTGATCATAGCCGGCCTGGATAAGAATTTCGTTAATGCTATGTTGTGCGTTGAAGGCATCGATCAGACTAGAAGGCCTCGGCTTAAGATCATTAACGTTTTTGGCGACTGGCTTAGCTGCTGATCTTTTATGCGTTGGGGTTACACCGTCTCTAAACGGCGGTTCAAAATATCTTTCGTTATTCTTAACTCGGCAATCATAAAAGGCCCCTCTATTAGGCAGGAAGGCAATTTGATTAGCTCGCTCAGAACAGCGATCCACTTTGATGCCCAAAGCCTCTAATGCATTATTAAATGAGAGCTGAGACGCGTGCCAATCCTCATAGGTTAATAGTTTCAGGAGAGGGACAATGACTCGGCTATTCTGCGCGTCTTTCGTTGCCGATTTAGTCGTATAAGTCACATAGTCACTCCCGTCTAAAATGTTATCTAGGAGGCTGCATAAGTCGTCAAGCACTGGCGGGCTCTTATCAATGTCACACCAAATTGCTGCAAATTGCCCATCAGACTTTTGATCCTCAAGGCTACGACTTTTCAGCATTGAAGCCATAAACCATTGAGCTTGAGTCTTTTCAACATTATCAGGGTTACACGCCAATTGGATAATCTCAGTGAGCGTGATAGACCTTAGTTGGCCGTTACTATTTGAATGTGATGCACTGCGGCCGCTGGCAAGTTTAATGTCCATTGAAGAGGCCCCTTAACGTGGCGACACGCTTCTCAATCAAAAAATCAACTACTTGTTCAAGGGTGTAGTCGTGCTCACCTGCAGCCATTGCTGCTATAAGAGCTTCAACTTCGGTGGATAGCCAGCCCACAGCGCGACCGCCCAGGTTAATAGGTGGTGGGAATTTATGGGTGTGGATTCGTGCATGGAGCGTTGTCGCAGAAATGCCTAGCTGCTTTAAAACATCTGGCTTGCGCTGTATTGAAATGGTTTGCATCTGTTAGCCTCGTAGTGGTGTTGTTGGTTACGAGGCCATTTTGTTTAAAGCGTTAAAGCAATTCGTCCCAACTGGAAGTTAGTTTTTCCAGCTGGAAATTGAGCGCCTGATCAGCTATCTAGGATGGGCGGTTTTGAGAGGGTTCAGGCTTTTCTAGATTGCCTTTTCAATCTGCTTCTCGGTAAAGCCGTCGTGGCTTAAAACATCTTCTATATCAACGGGGTACTCTAAATATAGATGACCGAATAGGCCATTAAATAGGTCGCAGGTTTCTTTTTTTGTGCTGTATCTTTCATTTCTTTTTGAAATCCTCTATTGCCTTAAGCCCATCTGAAATATGCTGATGCAGAGTCGATTTCCCGAGAGAGATATAGGATTTGTTTTTGAGAAACCCTACTATTCCACTGTCGTCCGTTCCTACGATCGGTGCGCCTTCACGTTTAAGGTTTTTCGGGCCTTCATCTCCCAAGGCATTTGTTAAAGCTCCAATAATTCGCAACAGCGTTTTCTTTTCACTCGTCCCCAGAGGCTTTTCAGCCACGATACTGGAGCGCTTTCCTATGTTAGCCATCAAACCATCAACGTTCATTGGCTCAACAAATACTTTAAGTTGATCCCTCGTATAAAGGCCAGCACCACTGTCAGGACATACCGAGAACGAAGTTGGACAACCTACTCCATTTCTTTCATGATCATCAATATTTGACTGAAGTAGTAACTTTAATGTCTGAGCATCCCGGTAAATTACTTTCATGGCGTCGTTGTCATCGGCGGCCTTGTTAAGATCCTCCATGGTATAAAATTGACCATAAACACCAACGGCTAGAAGAGCGGCCTGCTCTGGATCAAAATAAATTTGGAACTTGGTCATTACTTTTTCATCCTCAAAATTCAACTCAATCAGTTATTAATTTGCGATATTTCGCGAACATTACCAAATACGACAGGATTTATAGCACCTGTACCCATCGCCGTTTCAATTCGCGCTGACCACCACTCCATCATTACCCTTCTCCGCTCAATATATTGAGCACGGTTATAAGCGGCCCTGACCGTATTTGAGTCTACATGAGCTAGCGCCGACTCAATAATATCTGAGTCAAAGCCCGCTTCATTCAACGTGGTGCTGGCCAAAGCCCTCAATCCGTGGGACACCAACTTACCGTGAAAGCCCATACGCTTTAAGGCCATGTTCGCTGATTGAGGGTTATAAGACTTTTTGATACTTCGGTCTGACGGGAATACGTACTCACTTCGCCCGCTAATTAGGCTCATGCGCGCTATAATCCTCATAGCCTGTGCGGTTAACGGCACAGTATGGTCTCTTCTTTTTTTCATCCGCTCAGCGGGTATGCACCAAAGCGCCTGGTCCTGATCGATCTCATCCCATCGGGCCCCAGCTGCCTCAGCTGGACGGGCCATGGTATGCAGCTGCCATAGAATTAAGCTGCGAGTCGTTATTTTGATATTGGCGTTTTGAATGGCACTCATTATTACGGGCAGCTCACTAGGAGGTAATGTCGGCTGGTTTTGTTTCTCGGGTAGCTTAAAGGCTGCGGAGATACCGGCTAGAGGGTTATGCATAACAGCGCCCGTATTCGTCGCCCAGACCATCACTTCATTCAACCTTTGGCAAATTCGCCTAACCTGCTCCAGTGACCCCTTTGCGGCAAGTGGCCGCAAAGCCTCAATGGCTATAGGGGCTGTAATGGATGAGATTGAGAGTTTCCCTAAGCTGGGAAAGATATGCAGTTCTAACGAGCGCCAGATATCACCTGCGTGATCCAAGGATACTCTATGCTTCTTAACCTCTAACCAGGCTGCACTCACAGCCGTTAGCGTGGACAACGCCTCATCCTTTTTGCTCTGATCTGCCTGAGCTTTTGAGGTTTGAGGATCAATTTCTTTTGCCAGTAAAGATCTCGCATCTGCACGCAGCGCTCTCGCCTGGCCCAAAGTAACCGAAGGATAGTTACCGAAGCTTAGGTTTGCGCGCGTCTTTATGTGTGGCCGATAGTAGTTAAACAACCAGGTTTTTGTACTACTAGGAGAAATTCGGAGATACAGGCCCTCACCATCAGCAAGTGAATACTGCTTTGCATGGGGCTTCGCTGCACTGATCTCTGTGTTTGATAATGGTTTTGTTATTTTTGGCATTTTAGTAACACGCCCTTCAGGAACACCTGCCTATGTTACCACCTGTGTTACTAAAGTAAATGGATGTTAGCGAACGCTATAGATATTAAACGACCCATACAGGTCCAGATATACTGGCCTGTATGGGTGTTTACTAGGTACTTAGTTTGGCGAAGTGTTTCCTAGATCACTTGTTTGGTGGAGGCGGCGGGAATTGAACCCGCGTCCGCCAGTCCGCTGCCTACGGCTCTACATGCTTAGTTCAGTCTTTAGTTTTAGTACGCTGCAACCCGACTGACAGGGCGCACAGTGCACGATTT
>Ga0209815_1002012_pt1 | contig 12759 bp, 10 predicted proteins | sample CoawatmetaG00DNA_FD_187507 | JGI IMG/M metagenome (GOLD analysis project Ga0209815, IMG submission 187507) | Marine microbial communities from the West Antarctic Peninsula - Coastal water metaG002-DNA (SPAdes) (version 2) | ecosystem: Environmental > Aquatic > Marine > Coastal ...
GGAGAAGGGGTTCCGCAGAATGATACAGCCGCAGTGAAGTGGTATACCTTAGCGGCAGACCAAAATTACGCTCTTGCTCAATATGCTCTGGGGGTGATGTACAGCAAAGGAAATGCTGCGCTTAGAGACTATAAACGTGCATATATGTGGTACGACATAGCGGCCTCTAATGGAGTCGTTAAAGGCATTCTACATAAAAAAGACATCGCTAAGGGAATGACCCCTCCTCAAATAGAAGAGGCAAAAAAAATGTCGCTCAGGTACTTTAAAAATATTCATGCCGATGTTTAAGAGCGAAGTATAGTCATTTCCCAACTGTATTAATCACAAACCTAATTCAATATTATATAACTCATGAATGGCAACCATTAAGTTTCTGCGTAGCTAGACAATGGTTTTGAGTGGGCTTAAGTCATTAGTCACTAACTTTGAGTTATTCCGCCTGTTGGTTCGCGTTTATTAATTACATACATACAAGCGTTATTGGCTTAGTATATAACGTCTTTCCCAAGGCATAGGTGTTTAGTAACTTCCCTAGTTAGAGCTTATACAAGGTCCAATGGTTACTATTGTTGGCCATGACTGATTATACTCGGGGAATGTGTGACTATTAATGTTATGTCTATTCTTTGTGTTTCTGGAAAGAGTTTTTAACCATGGTGCTTAGGTTGTTCAAAAGAGGTTGGAGTAGTGCCATGAAAATTTTAGTCTACGCATTGTTTACTATTATCTTGGTGATGCCCAGTGTGGCGCATAGTTCAGCTTCCTCCGCACCCCCAGAACAAAACACTTACAATGCCACTTTACCTGATGCACTAGTCACCCATTACACAGGGACGATTGTTGCAGAAACTTCTCAGAATCAATGGCGAGGTGTGATCCTCAAGTGTTTGCAGGGAACCGTTCTAATTAGCACCATGGAATGGCCCCAAGAGGGTAAAGTGTCTGCCATGTTCACCTACGCAGGCAAATCCACTCATATAATGGGCACGCTGGATAAAGTCTCTAATAGTTTTGAAGGTCATCAAATATTAAATGACAAGCTTACACTCCATTTAAAAGGTGCTGTTAAACGAGACAGTGCAGATGCATCAATTTGGTTTGAACTTAATGTGGGTGGTCAAAGTGCTAATGATTTATGTGTTTCCACATTTACCGTTTACCCTAGTGGTCAGTTTTTAGGATCGTGATCACATGATAGACTGATTAAACCTAATCTTTGCAGTTAGGCTTTGAAAACATTACGGGTGAGGTTGATATAATGGTGTCATAGGTATTATTGTTTTGGTCATATTCCAAATAAGTTTGTACAAACTTATTGTCAGTCTCATTATCAACACTGTACTGCAGAATACCTTTAATGAAATGATTGCCTCCACAGCCTTCATCCGGTAACGACCAATAAACAGAATGATGATATCCGTCGCCACTACTTAAAGGTTTGGGGTCAAGGCGTGTTGAATATAATATCTCTGGGCTACCAGTTTTTATCGAAATAACATATAAAAATTCGTTTCCACTCCATGCGCTTGGAGCAAGCCCTTCAGTCCAGAAAATATAGACCTTTGGTGAGATTATATGAATGGAAGAATCGGGGATATGATGTTCTAGATTGTTTATTCTCGGAACTATTTTGTCATCATAATAATCTCTAAATTCCTGTGTAGCGGTGTCAAAGGCTTTCTGATCAACAGTCACATCGGCAATGATCTGTTGCTTTACTTTCATTGAAATAAGTTGATTGAGCTTCACACTTTCGATGGTAATGCTAGATTTCAACATAATAAAAGAGAAAAACTGATCAACTCTCATATCTGCCAGAGAATATGTTGATAACAATATAGGAAAAATAATAGACCCTACAATCTCGTATCGAATTATTTTGAGTTGTTTTAACACTACATAGGCACGTTTAGTCATAAATAGTCCTTTGTTGCATGCAACTAGATTCTTTAATACGATCACTTGATACTATTCATTTTATAGTCTGGAGTTTATGCTTACAGCAAGACTTCATCTTGCCTAACCATTATAAAAATAAGACAGGAATTAGCTAATGTAAACGCCAGAAGCTATATCAAATTTCTTTGTTCATAATTGATAAAAATTACGAGGGTTAAACATCAAGAACCAGCAAGCTATGAGTGTCATTAAGGCTAGGGCTTGTAATAAAGTGCACCGAAAACCACTAAAAATACCCAGTCAACAGAGCCTGCCAACTGAGTAGAGATGCAGTAAAGCTTTCACTTTCTTCAGGTGTTTATATTTATATTTTCTATCTGATAATATTGTGCTCTGGACCAAATGGAAAATGAGTAATATTTTCAGCGCCATCATCACCAACAATTAATATGTCGTGTTCGCGATAACCACCAGCACCATTTACACCCTCAGGTAGAGTAATCATAGGTTCAATGGACACAACCATACCTGGCTCTATTACTGTGTCGATATCCTCTCGTAATTCAAGCCCAGCTTCGCGGCCATAATAATGAGAAAGAGATCCAAATGAATGCCCATATCCAAAAGTACGGTACTGAAGTAAATTGTGGGTTAGGAATATTTCATTAAGCTCAGCGGCAATGTCACTGCACACTGCTCCAGGCTTAATAAGTGTCAAACCCTTTTTGTGAACTTCACAATTTATCTCCCACAGTTCAATCTCACGTTTAGTGGCTGAGTGGTAAAACATTGTGCGCTCAAGTGCCTGATAGTATCCAGAAATCATGGAAAAACAATTCACACTTAATATATCGCCTTTTTCCACTCTTCTAGTGGTGACAGGATTATGAGCACCATCAGTATTGATACCAGACTGAAACCAAGTCCAAGAATCCATTAACTCTGTATGGGGGTAGGTATTAGCAATGGCTCGAACCATTGCTTGCGTAGAGTGAAGTGCAACCTCATATTCTGGGGCACCCTCACAAATGGCTTCAGCGCAAGCGGCACCGCCGATATCAGATACTCGAGCACCTTGTCTAATTAAAGCGTGCTCTTCAGCCGACTTGATCATACGCATTTTCATAGTAGCTACACCGATGTCAACGAACTCAGCATCAGGCATAAACTCAGCTAACTTTTCTCTTCGTTCCAAAGTGATATGGTCATATTCAATACCCACTCTAGCTTTACCGGGCACTAATTTTTTCAAAGCTCGAAAATAATTGTCTTTTTCCCAGTCTGTATAAACAATGTTGTCATCGTAACTCTGACGCCAAGGCTGGCCACCATCAATATTGGCGGTTACGGTTGTATGTGCATCATGCGTAACCACTAATGCATAAGGCCGGCCAAATGAGCAATAAACAAAGTCAGCGAAATAATTAATATTATGAATTGATGAAAAAACAGCTGCATCAAGATTTTCTGATGATAAATGTGCTCGCAATTTGCCATTACGGTTTGCCATTTCAGCAGCAGAAAAAGTGGGTTTATCTTTAATGCCATTTTCAAAGTTGATGGCTTGTGGTCTTTCTACGCGTTTCATATGGTATCTCCTAAATTGATACAGTGATTAAACTCTAGTGAAGTTAATTTAAAGATAATTATCTTGCGTTTAGCTCGGGTATACAGAAGACATTGATGGGGTCCCAGTGAGCATAAATTTTGCAGCCATAGGTCAACTCTAATGGCTCTATTTCTCGTTGTTGCTTTTGTACTATTAGCTCATTTTTTTTGTCGTCTTCAAAATACAAAGTGACCACTGAACCCGTAAATTCTTCAGCAATAAATTGTATTTGGATTTGGTTTTTAGAGGATGTTTCTTCCTGCGATAATTCAATCATGTCTGCACTAATAACCAAGTCAACTGCCCCACCTAAAATATGGCTGTTATTGGCATCATCTAAATTAGACTCTATTGTCCCAAAGGCTGTATTACAGATCATGATGTGTTCGTTTAGCTCTTTAATATAACCACTAATAATATTATTAGTGCCAACAAACTCGGCGACAAAACGGCTAGCTGGATTCCTATAGATTTCTTTGGGTGATCCAATTTGTTCTATAACACCTTCACTCATGATGACAACTCTATCGGCCATTGCAAAAGCTTCAGACTGGCTATGGGTAACATAAACAAAAGTAATGCCCAGTTCCTTTTGGAGTTGAGTTAATACACTTTGCATGCGCACGACTAGATTCTGATCCAATGCACTTAACGGTTCATCTAAAAGAAGCACGGGTGGTTCAGTCACCAAGGCACGAGCTAGAGCTACTCTTTGCCGTTGCCCACCTGATAACTGGTCTATTGAGCGATTTGCAAACTCTCCAATCTCCATGCGATTAAGCCATTTTAAAGCTCTCTGTGTGCGTTCAGATTTTTCTACCCCACGCATCTTTAGCCCAAACTCTACATTTTCAATGACATTTAAAAAGGGGAAAAGGGCCAGGGTTTGCCAGACTAAAGGCGTTTCTCTTTCATGTGCTTTTAGTTCGTTCATCCGCTCACCATTGAGCCTTATTTCTCCACTTGAAGGTGTTTCGAGTCCAGCTAGCATTCGCAGTGTCGTTGTTTTTCCACATCCACTGGAACCCATAATTGCAAGAAACTCACCGGCTTTAATTTCAAAATTAATAGGTTGAACAGCAACGGTGCTACCGAACTGTTTTGTTATGTTCTCAAGAACTATCTGTCCTTCACTCATGATGTATCTCTATTTTATTACTGTGGGTTTTTTGTGAAAAGAAATAGCTGAGCAATCACCACTAGAGTCATTGTTGTGGCAAATACAAAAGATCCAATGGCATTAATTTGGGGGTCAACATTACCTTGTAATATTTCCAGAATCACAACCGGAACAGACTTGTTTAGACCTGATACAAACCAAGCGATGGCGAACTCATCAAATGACACAGCCATCGTTAGGCAGAGTGCAGAAATAATTGATGGCAGGGCAAATGGGATAATAACGTGCCTCATAGTCGCCCATTCCGAAGCGCCTAAATTCCATGCTGCTGATTCCAGATCTTTGTCCATCTGCTGTAAACGAAGACGAATAATAGCCATAGCAAAAGGGGCTCCTAATACAGTGTGGGCAATAATGAGAGCCCATATTTGTCCCGAAATACCCAGCTTTGAGAACCAAGCAAGCATAGCTAAAGCGAGTATTATTAGGGGGATAGTTGGAGGTAATAATGCCAATGCTAAATATGCATTTTTAAATTTAAAATTATAACGAAAGTCTGTGTAAGCTGTACAAAAGCCAATAATAGTTGCTAATAAGGAGGCTGATAAGGCGACGACAATACTAGTTTTGATGGCATCCCAAGTTTCTGGATCATTATAAACTTTGTCATACCAGTGCCAGGTAAAGTGCCCTAATGGCAGTGAAGGGAAGCGATCAGAATTGAATGAAAAGACCACGCTAGTGACAATTGGCATAAATATAAATACGAACACTAGCAACAAATAAATCCTTAACAGCCATACAATTGATTTGTCATTTAACATTGTCACTATCTCTTTTTGTAGGCAATTTTAATTGCACTAAGTGCGACCAGCATTAGTGTCACCATCATTACGCTTGCAATTACTGCAGCTCGTGGCCACTGTTGTCCTGATTTAGTGGTATCAATAATTAATATGGGAAGCGTTGGTGGGTTCGATCCACCTAGATAGTAGGGACTGACAAAGTCGCCAAAACTTAGAATAAAGCAAAATAGAGCACCAATTATGAGGCCTATGCGAGCCGCTGGAATAATGACTGAAACAATAGCGCGTACCCGGCCAGCGCCTAAATTATGTGCTGCCTCTATAAGGTTTTTATCGATACTAGCCATTGACAGTGTTTGTAAAATAATGACAAGAGGTAAGGTCAGAGTGAGATACCCGATATTGGTAGCGAACATTGTGTTCAACATTTTGATAGGCCCGATACCCAAGTAACCTATAATGTTATTGACTACACCAGACTCTGCCATTAACACATACCAAGAAAACGTACGTACTAGATAACTTGTGAAAAATGGGATAATTAAAAAGAAAATGGCCCATCTGCGCGCCGTTTCAGAAAGTTTAAATGCTAGGCAATAGGATGCTGGAAAGGCGATGCAAGTTGCAGTCAGAGTGGCTAGGGCAGCCAAGCCCAAAGAGAGCCCATAACTATTCCAGAAATAGCCCTTGGAAAAAATTTTTGCCCAGTTAACAAACTCAAACGCCTCTACCATGCGATAATTCTTAACTAGAAAAAAAGACATGGCGATCATAAAAATAAGTGGGGCAAGGAAAAATAATACTTGCCACACAATAACAGGCAAGCGCCAAGTTAAGGCATAGATGTCTATGTTTTTAAACCAGTGTGCAAACATTATTCTTTTCCAACGTATAACATATTTATTTTTCTTATGATTATTTGAAATTGGCACCTGCACTAATTATGCAGGCACCAAAATTATTTTTTTGTCGCGATTAAAAACGATTGCAAACTTGGAGCAAGCAATCGTTGTTTAAATGGTGACTAGTAATTAATTAAGAGCTTTTGTATTCAGACCAAAAGTCGTTCCAATCTTCGAGACTTTGCTGAACTGGTATATCCCTATAATGAATGCGGCCCTCATTAATTAATTTAATTGGATTGTTGCTGGCGCCATCAATTTGCCCTGTGCGTTGTGCCTCAAACATGTTGTCTTTTCTCAACGCTGCCTGTCCGGCATTAGTTACGCAAAAAGCAGGGTAAGCGGCCATGGATGCTGACTTAACTTGTCCTTTAGGTGAAAGTAAGTAACGAATAAACTCATTTGCGATTGCGGTATGTTTTGAACCTTTACCGATACAATAGGACTCGGTCCATTGCAGCCCACCTTCCTCTGGTACGACTGAAGTCACTGGTGCGCCATCCCGTTCAAGCGCCCCCGTGATCCAATCTCCGATGCCACACATTGCCAACATCTCACCATTCTTTAGGGAGTTAAATGACCCACCATAATCAAAAAATCCGCCAGATTGTGAGCGCAGGCTCATCATTGTTTCCTGTAATTTTCCCCACTGATTAGAGTTTAAGTCGAATGGACCAGGACTTTGGTTGCCGTTATAGAGGCTTGCTGCCCCGAGATTAGGAAGGTGCCAATCAAAATGACCCACCTTACCTGCAAGGTTTTTATTCCAGAAGCATTTGTAACTCATTGCTTCTTTTTCTGAAACTGCATTACGATTATAAGAAACTCCAAGGAATCCAAAACGAATCATGGCAGAGTAAAGGTTTCCATCACGCCAATGACCGGGGAATTGCTTAAAATCTTCATGAATAAAATCATCAAATGGATAGTCACTTGGATTAAGCTGTTGGATATGTCCAGCTAGGTCGAGTTGCTGGACAAATTCGCCATCTGACAGGATTAAATCGTAGGTTCCTGGCGGTGATTGGGCGATTAAGGCAAGCATATTATCGCCACCAGCGTAATATTTTGGTTTAAATTTAACATTATGCAACGCTTCAAATTCGGCCACCACATCTGCCTCACCATGACCATACCAAGCGAGCATGTTAATTTCAGTAGGTGCAGCTAGGGCTTTTCCTGAAGTGAAAATAGTGGGAAATGCCAATGCAGTAGCAATTCCACTAGATTGTTTTATGAAGCTTCTTCTGGACTTATTATTAGTTTTAATTTTGTCACTCATGATCTTTTTCCTTTAGTTATTATTTTGAGGGCACCAAGATAGGATTTATCAAGCTGTTTTTTTGGTAATAGATTTAACATAATCGACGTTAAATACGTTCTCTACTGCATGTAAAATACCTTCAACACAAACGTTCATTAATATTTCTCCCTTCACTTCACTTGCATTTTTTGCTGAAGATAAAGTGCCCGAGGGTGGGGTTAAATCAGCGTTCACTGGGAACATGTCATAGGGTGGAAAGGTAGCTGGGGGATGGTCTACTATTTTGTCAATATCAACCAAATGTGGGAAAAGGTGCAACATTAGGGACGTTTCCAAAACACCCCCATGTTCTAAGTCCCAGCCAGTAAAACCATCAGGGTAGAGTAGTTTTATTGTGGGAGCTTCAACAAAATCCCAATAAGATATAATCATCACATTCATATTGGTAATGGCATCCCAACCTAACTCTCGAATCGCAAGATCAATACCTTCAATAATAAACATTGAATTTTCATAATGACCATTCATCATGACGATCTTCCGATTGCCGTGCCGAGCTAACTCTTTAATAACATCTCTAATCGTGTGCGTTAGAGTTTGACCGTCTAAACTGGTTGTGCCCGGCATATGGTTACCACCACCTGACTGCTGCTGTGATTTGTATCCATAAGCAATAGGTGGCGCAACCATGGCATTGCTAAGTTTATGGGCCACTGCTTCAGATATTGCAGTGGGAATTAGTACGTCAGGATTCATTGACATATGGGGGCCATGTTGTTCAAGTGCACCGATAGGTAGAAAGATTGTAGAGTCACCTTGAGACACACATTTTTGATAGGTTACCCAATCAAGATCTGCCATAGACGCCATGTTGCCACCCCACCTTTTTGTATTTGATAAATCATCCTAGCTGAAGGCAATGTTATAAATAAAATGGTATTTTTAGTTTTTAAGCCACAGTTTTACTGTGATCTAAATATAATAAAATGGATTTCTGTGGTCTGTTACAATAATATAGACGTTCATAACTGGGAGAAAATCATGTGAATAATTCACTCACTCTTCGTCATTTACGCTATTTTATTGCCACTGCAGAGACGGGAAAAATTCAGTTAGCCGCAGAAAAAGTCCATATGAGTCCCTCAGCAGTAGCTGATGCGATAAAAAATCTCGAAAGCATACTTGGGATTGATCTTTTTGATCGTCACCGATATGGGGTGATTTTGACTTATGATGGGCATCGGTTTTTGAATAGTGCCCAAAGAATCTTAAATATGGTGGATGATTCGATATTTGCATTTCAAAATCAAAAGAAAAACACTGAAGGTCGTTTTATCTTAGGTGCCTCAGTATCCGTAGTGGGTTATTTTTTGCCAATCCCTTTAGGTCAGTTTGAAAAGATTTATCCAAAGGTTAAAGTTAATATTGTAGAAAACTCACGAGATGCTTTGGAGGAAAAACTAAGGGCCAGAGAAATAGACATTGCGTTTATGATCACCTCCAATATTAAAACTGCCGAAGGTCTTGAGGTGGAAACTCTTTTTCGTTCAACGCGCACTCTTTGGTGCGCTGAAAGTCATCGATTTGCAAAAATGGATAAGGTGCCTCTTGCTGAGATAGCAAAAGAATCCTATATAATGCTAGCAAGCGATGAAGCTGAATCAAATGCTAACCAATTTTGGAAAATGTTCGCTCTTAAACCTAATGTTAGAATAAAAACGCAATCAGTAGAAGCTGTCAGAAGTTTTATAGCAAGAGAAAGTGGCGTCGCTATTTTATCCAATATTCTCTATCGGCCCTGGTCACTTGATGGTACAAGAATTTTGTCAAAACAGATTGAGGAGCCTATACCAACAATGAATTTAGGAGTCGTCTGGAACAGTAATAGAAGTCTTCCTTTGATTCAACAGCAGTTCATCGATTTCCTTAAACAGGACTCCTGGCGTTTTTAACAGGTGCACATTTATTTTGTTTTAATGTCATGCACTTGAATCGATTAATGTGAATGAGTTTAATGATTATTCCCATGGCCAAGGGTGACTTTGAGACTGTTCAGACCGAGCTTTGTAAGATAGGATAATGGCTCATTGCTAAGCCTCTACAGAGATTATTTATGTTACAACACTGGAGTCGGGCCATTGCTCATATTTGGGGGCTTGAAGGTTCTCTGACGCAACTTGACGGCGAATATGACCTAAATTTTTCGGTCGCTACCCCTACAGAACAGTTTGTGCTCAAGGTGATGCGACCAGGTTGTGAGCAAGCTTTTGTAGACATGCAATGCTTAAGTTTAGAACACTTGCATCAGCAGTCTCTGTCGGCCCAAGTTCCAGTGCCTCAGGTAATCACCACTTTAGAGGGACAGAACTTTACTGTCTATCATGATCCTCGAGGTAAGCCGCGTATTGTTTGGCTGGTAAGTAAATTTGAAGGTCTCAACTACGCTCATTTTCAACCCAAATCTGGTGTGTTAATTCATCAGTTAGGTAGTTATATGGGGCACATGTCTGCTCAGCTTGAGTCGTTTAACCATGCCTACCTCAAGCGAGATTTTAAATGGAATTTGATGCAGTCTGGTTGGATCGAGGCTGAACTTGGGTGTATTGAAAATCTCGAACGAAAGGAAATTATCACCAGTATAGTTGAGCAGTTTAAGGCCCTTGAAACAGATTTAAACAACCTTCCTCAGCAATGTATTCACAATGACGTAAACGACTACAATATTTTGGTGCAGGGAAGCCTTAATCAAGCGCCTCACATTAGTGGAATTATTGATCTAGGGGACATGTGCTTGGCACCTAGGGTATGTGATTTAGCCATTGCTGGGGCTTATATTGTGTTGGACCAAGCACAGCCAGAACAAGCCCTGGCGCAACTGGTAGCTGGCGTCCACAGCAGTGCACCACTAACGGCAATGGAAGTGGCTTTAGTTTGGCCTTTATTGCGTATGCGCTTGGCTGTGAGTGTGGTTAATTCCACGCTGATGGCTTTGGATAATCCAGACGACCCCTACATCACTATTTCTCAAGGACCTGCTTGGGCATTTTTGCAAAACCATAGGATGAGTGGTGGCTTGATTGAGGCCCGCCTGCGCTTTGCTTGTGGGTTGCCTTTAAACACTGCAGCCAAGCCAACATTAGCTTGGTTAAGTGAGCATAGTGGGGCGTTTTTCCCCTTATTGGGTGCAGATATTGATCTCAACCAAGCCCCTATGGTTGACCTGAGTGTAGAGGGTAGAAGTATTCCTCAAGATCCATTTTCTATTCAGCCTCACGAAGCCCAGCAACTGATCAACCCTAATCTGCAATTAGCCCTTGGCTATTACTTAGAGCCGCGTTTGGTGTATACCGGCAAAGCCTTTAAAAATGGCTCTTGGCCTAGCAGTAACCGTCGCACTGTTCACTTGGGGCTGGATATATTTGCCCCAGCAGGCACCGCCTTACATGCGCCCTTAGCAGCCACGGTAGAAGCCATAGATAATCGTCAAGCTAATTTAGATTATGGTGGTGTGGTTATTCTGCGACATCGATCCCCCAGAGGTGATGAGTTTTATAGTTTATACGGTCACCTCAATCCAAGTTCAGTCACCCAGCTTAAAGTGGGCCAAGAACTGAGTGCAGGTGATGTATTTGCACACTTAGGTGAGCCAAGTCACAACGGTGGTTGGGATCCCCATGTCCATGTGCAGTTAGCCTTGTCTATTGAGGGTATGGGCTATGATTGGCCTGGTGCCGTAGACCCAGATGATATGAATCTATGGCAAAGTGTGTGCCCAAATCCTTCTTTATTGCTCAATTTAGATCATGATGTCACTCAGTATAGCCCACCCAGTAAAGACCACGCCCAACAGGTGCGTCAAGATCACTTTGGTCAAAACCTTAAGCTGAGTTATGCAGAGCCAGTAATGTTCCTGAGAGGTTGGCGCCATTATTTGTTTGACGAATGGGGCCGGCCTTACCTCGACGCCTATAACAATGTACCCCATGTGGGGCATGCCCATCCTCGAGTTGCTCAGGTTGCGGCCGAACAATTGGTGCGTATTAATACTAATTCTCGTTACCTTCACCCTAGTCGGTCAGCCTTTGCAGAGCAAGTATTAAGCCATATGCCGAGTGAATTATCGGTGTGCTATTTTGTTAATTCGGGTAGTGAAGCAAATGAGCTTGCCCTTCGCTTAGCTCGTGCCCACACCGGAGCGAAGCAAATAATCACACCCCAGCATGGTTATTTTGGCAATACTACGGGTACTGTTGATATTTCGGCCTATAAGTTTGCTTCTCCAAAAGCTAGGGCGGGTGGTTTAAGCCAGCCTGATTGGGTGCATTTGGTAGATGTGGCCGATGACTATCGTGGTCAGTATCGACGTGATGACAAGGCTGCTGGTGAACTCTATGCGCAACAAGTGGCACAGCACATTGCCACTTTAAAGACTAATGGAGAGCAGCTAGCAGGCTTTATTGCAGAAACCTTCCCCAGCGTAGGCGGCCAAATTGTGCCGCCACCAGACTATCTTCAGCATGTATATAAGCACGTGCGAAGTGCAGGGGGTCTGTGTATTGCTGACGAAGTGCAGACAGGGCTAGGGCGTTTGGGTGATTTTTATTTTGGCTTTGAACAACAGCAAGTGGTGCCTGACGTCGTGGTACTAGGCAAACCTATAGGCAATGGTCATCCTATTGGTGTGGTTGTGACTCGTCCTGCAATTGCTGCAAGTTTTGCTCATGGTCCAGAGTTTTTTTCTACCTTTGGTGGATCCAATCTATCTTGCGTAGTGGGCACTGAAGTATTGCGCATTGTTGAAGACGAACAGTTGATGAATAATGCGCAGGACATGGGCAAATTGTTATTTGCAGGCTTGCGCAAACTGCAACGAGAGCATGCGTGTATTGGTGATGTGCGTGGCTTTGGGTTGTTCGTTGGTGTGGATTTGATTAGTGATCCAGACTCTCGTAAACCAGCAACTCAGATTGCTGATTACGTGAAAAATCGTATGTGTGAAGAGCGTATCTTGATGGGTAGTGAAGGCCCAGATGACAATGTATTAAAAATACGCCCACCACTCACCATTGGCGCGGAGGACGTTAACCATTTGTTACATATGTTAGATAAAGTCATGCATGAGGTAAAAGTCCTGACTGCTTGATCACTAGTCAAGT
>Ga0209815_1002013_pt1 | contig 12758 bp, 11 predicted proteins | sample CoawatmetaG00DNA_FD_187507 | JGI IMG/M metagenome (GOLD analysis project Ga0209815, IMG submission 187507) | Marine microbial communities from the West Antarctic Peninsula - Coastal water metaG002-DNA (SPAdes) (version 2) | ecosystem: Environmental > Aquatic > Marine > Coastal ...
CCTCTCCAGATGCCTTTGACTTTATCTCTACTGATGAAATTGCCTCAATAACTCCTGACGCCTCTATATTTACCTCTAATTTCTCTGGATTAACTTCTTTCTTTTTATAAAACTGTGTTTCTTTGGAAGCATCAGATCCTGATCCACAAGAAATAAGACCGGTGGTGATAATGATCATGCCGAGTGTTTTATATAAATTTCTAGTATTATTTTTCATAGTTATATTTTTTTATCCGTTTCTATTAACCCATCTTTTATAGTAATAATTCTATTCGCTTGATTGGCTACTTCTTCTTCATGTGTGATTAAAATTATTGTTTGGCCTTGATTGTTTAAATCTTTGAATAAATTCATAACATCCTCGCCTGTTTTAGAGTCTAAATTACCAGTTGGCTCATCAGCAAATAAAATACTTGGCTTGTTTACTAATGCCCTGGCTATTGCAACTCTTTGCTGCTGGCCGCCGGATAATTCCGAAGGTCCATGGTTTATCCTATCAGATAAGCCAACTTGATCTAAAACAAATTTAGCTCTTATGACTGCCTCATTCATATCACCACCTGCATATTTCATCGGTAATAAAACATTATCTAGTGCTGAGTTTTTTGCTAACAAATGGAATGATTGAAAAACAAAACCAATTTCCTTATTTCTAATTCGAGCTAATGAATCTTCATCCAATTCATTTACAAGCTGATCATTTAGATAGTATTCACCGCTTGAGGGTGTATCCAGACAGCCAATTATATTCATAAGAGTTGTTTTCCCTGATCCAGAAGGTCCCATTATTGCAATAAAATCTCCTTTTTCGACGGCTAGGTTGATACCCTTGAGAGCCTCAACTTTTTCACTACCAACGGTAAATTCTCTTTTAAGATTCGCAGTTTTAATGATCATAGATTATTAGACTGGTGATTAATTAGATAGTTCAATGCCTTCATCCCCTAAGATATCCTTAACGTAAGATGTCCAGCCTTCTGCTGCTAGCTTTGAGTCCTCATATTCCATGGCATCGGTTAATGAATTTAGGGCTTTTCTATATTGAGAAATCTCAAAGTAACTTATACCTAAAAGTAATTCTGCTCTTCCTGGGTACTTATTCCAGCCTTGAGATTGAGCCAAGAGAAAATATTCAATGGCCAAATTCCAATCTTCATTTTCAAATGCAAACCTAGCTATTTTAAAAGATAGATTGCTATCGCTTCCAAGCTTTTCAGCCTTTACTAAAGATGCAATGCCACTAACTCTATCTCGAGCTAAGAAGTGCGCATCAGCTAAAAATTCATAGTTCTTTTTATTTTGTTTAATGAGCTTTTTAGAAAAACCTTCTTTCATTGCTGTGACAGCCTTTATTGGAAGTTCTTTGTACATAAAGTATCTGGCTAAATCTAAATAGTCCTTTTCCTTGTCCAAAACATTATTCTCAAAAGCTAGTTCTAAACCTGCTAAAGATAAGTCCTCTGATTCACTTCCGTAATAAACCCCACTTAACTGCTTCCAATAACTCTTCTTATCAGGGTTTACAAATATAAGATACTGCCCAACATCAATAGCGGCATCATACTTTTCAAGACTTATAGCTAAAGCAAATTCATATTGAAGCCACTCTTCATTTAATTTAGTTGAATTTGCATTTGCTAGAGCAATATTAATATATGAATTTAGCAGATCATTTTCTTGAAAATATGCGATCCCTAAAACCATTAACTGGATTGGAGCTGTATTTTGACCTTTTGTTGCAGCTTTTACTTTATAGCTCTCTAAAGTTTTTATAACATCCTTATAACGACCAACCTGAAAATAGCATTGAGCTAAACTATAAGTAACTTGTAAGTCTGCAGCAAATGGAAGCATATTTTTAGCCAAAGCTTTTTCAAACCAAGGTGTTGCCTTTTTATAATCATTTTGAAGTGCGTAAAATTGACCATACAATTGGTTTATTAATGCTCTTTCGTAACTTCTTTCATTTAAATAATATCTTTTAGCAGTTATTTCTAACTCTCTACTAGCATCTTCCCAGTCCTCATCTTCCATGTACTTGTAAATTCTATTTAAGATTCTTGCTGTATTCTGGCTGATAGTTTCATCTTTAGAATGAACTTCAAGAGGAAAATATAAAAGGCTGATTAAAAATAATATTTTATACATTGCAAACAAACTCTACTGTTAATTGGCCTCTTTGAGCCACGGGTACGCCATTGACTGACTTAGGTTTAAATTGCCATCTTCGAACTGCCTTAGTCGCCTCTTTATTAAACATTTTTGAAGGTCTAGCCCTCATCACCTTAATAGATTGAACCTTTCCTTGATCATTAACTAAAAGTTCTAGAGTTACCGAGCCATTTGTGCCACTTAAAGATGCATTTGCTGGACATCTAGGGGCTATTTTAACCAATGGTATAAGCGCACTAGTTCCTCGGCCCATATCCTCAATATTTCCCATGAAAGCTCCACTAAAATCTGTAGGTAAAGCAAACTCGGGAAGGTCTATGTCAAACTGCTGAACTGGAGGCGGGGTTTTATCATCCAGAACTAACTCTGGTTGAGGAGGTCTTTTAGGTTGTTGTGGTTTATCAGGTATTTGTCTTGTTCTTTCTTCTAAATTGTCATTCTCCTTTATACGGATAAACTCTAAAAGATTACGATTTTTATCTTTCTTATTTACATTAACATCCCTGCTAATTAGTGACTGTATTACAAGGAAGACAGAGGTGGTTAAGATTACTGATGTTATAACGACTACTAAAATACTATTTTGCTTCTTGATGAAGCTAAAAAAATTTTCTTTTATACCATTGAGACTAATTGTCATTCTTTGCTGCAATAGAAATGTTTTGTATTCCTGCTAGCCTAATTTGGTCCATGGTCTCGACTAGTAATCCTGACTTTGATAATTTATCAGCCTGAATAATTACAGAGCCCTCTGGATATTCTATCCTCAATCTTTCAATATTAGCTCTGACGGCCTTTAGATCAACTCTTCTTTTATCAATCCATATTTCGTTATTCTCAGTTAGAGCAACTAGAATATTACCTTTCTCATCTCTTTCTGCAGTTTCGGCATTTGGCCTACTTATATCAACACCAGTCTCTTTAACAAAAGAAGTTGTAACAATAAAAAATATAAGCATGATAAAAACAATATCCATCATGGGCGTTAAGTCTAATGCATTCTCCTCAGAAATATTCTTTCTACGCCTTCTCATAGTTGATAACCTTCTTTTTTTATAGAATGTCTTAGATTGTTAATTATTCTATCCATTCTTTGGTTTAAATCTTGTCTAAAATATAAGCCAAACAGTGTAATCACCATACCAGCCATTGTTGGAATTGTTGCCTTAGCAACACCAGAGGACATGGCTCTTGGGTTACCAGTACCCATGAAAGAAAGGACCTCAAAGACCTCAATCATTCCATAAACAGTTCCTAACAACCCTATCATAGGACACATGCCAATTAGACCATCTAGAATTTTAATATTAGAGGATGTTTTTCTTTTAACGTTAGATATTAAAGTTGACTCCACAAAGTTGTACTTAGTAGATTCAGGTGGATTTTCAGATAAGAAGTTATCAACTTTTTGTCGAGTCCAGTCTGAGGATTTAATAAAAATAAATATATATTTATCAATAAGCAAAGCGAATATTATAAGAGTTAGCCCAAATAATACATAAAGTACCGGACCTCCCCTTAAAAATAATTCGTCTAGCATTTAAGATACCTTAGATAGTAGATTTGAAGCTTTTTCTTCTAAAATCTGGGAAAGAGAAGATACTTTTTCTGAAATATAGGTATAAAGCCCTAATAGTGGCGCTGCAACCATAAGCCCTAACATAGTGGTAGTTAATGCTTGAGAAATACCACCAGCCATTTGCTTAGGATCGCCTGTTCCAAACAGAGTAATAGCCTGGAAGGTCTCTATCATACCTATAACTGTTCCAAGAAGACCTAATAAAGGTGCAACGGCGGCAAAGAATTTAATCCAATTTGCTCCCCATTCAAGCTCACCAGTATAATTAATAATTAATTCATCTAAAATATTTTCTTTAGACTCGTATGATGAAGATCCCTCTATACCTTTAGCCATCGATGTATTTAAAGTTGAGCTATCAGATTTAACTTCTTTTTCATGACCAATCAATAAATATATTTTATAGGCTGAAAAAACTCCACCTATTAAACCAATTAAAATAATAATAAAACCTACAGACTTTCCTTGTCTTATTCTGTCTATCCATCCTGGCTTATCTAAATAAAGAGATAAAAGAAAACCTTTAGTTGGATCAATTGAACTAGTTCTATACTCATCACTTTTTTGATGTTTCTTTATATTTTTTAAAATATTACTTTCAGGTTGTCTTTGAAGTAATTCAAAACTATTTAACTCTGAAATAGGTCTTACGAATTCTCTATCGTGAGTTGCCGAGAAAAGACCGTATCTTACTACCTCACCCTCAAAGGATTGACCCTTTTTGTTAATAATCGTTGCATCTATAGTCTTGACCTCGCCTGAAGATACGATTTCATCTAAATAACTAATCCATAGGGACTCAAGCTGCTCAAGAGAGTGAACCTTAGTTATGCCTATGTCTTTTAGAATCGCCCCTCTATTAGGGTACTCTGAGAAAGTAACTGACTTTTCAGATGAAGCTAATAGCTCGCCAGCAAACTGTCTTGTAACACCAAATAACTCGCCAAGAACTCCAACTTTAATTTGAAGAGACTCCTCAAGTTCAGCTAATTTTTTTTCGTTTGTCTCAAAACTAGTTTCTAGTTTAGTGTTTCTAGCCTTTTCATTAGCTAGATCTCTCTTGGCCTTTTTAAGCATTTGTTCTCTTTGATCAACTAAATTTAAAAATTCGTTAATCCTAGCTTCATCTTTTTTATAATAGATGGATCTATTTTCTTTAACTATATCTAAAAGAGCTTGTATCTTTGTTGTTCTAATTTCATCAATAGGAATTGGTACATCCACGGCTCCATCTTCTTGAGCAGAGGTGAATAAAGGAATAAGTAAAATTAAAGAGAGTAATTTATATTTCATATTATTTCTCCAGAGGTTGTATAGGAAGGTTTATAAAATTAGGCGGAGATTGTCTGTTGGCAATATCTAAGGCGGCTTTAATGCCATCGTCCAATTTGCTGCCGCTATCTACCCATTTTTCAGCACTTTTATCCCAATATCCAGTTTCATTTCCGTTAGGAGATCTGTAGTACCAACCAAGTCTTCCTAATCTAAAATAATCTACAGATAGAGTCTCATCATCAACATCCTTGAACCCAGGATAGGTCTCTATTGTGTTACCAAAGGTCGCCTCAAGTTGATATGCCTCAAAAACTTTTCTAAACTTTTCAGCTGTTGTGATATTTGATTTCAAAATAATTGAATCCAAGTCATCTACCCTAGCGATTCTAGACTCCAACAAAAAGGGAATATCTAATTTTATGAATGCTCTTAATGAATCAATAATTGTTTTAAGAAAAGGTAAAATCTCTTTGTTAACATTATCTAATGATTCTATTTGCTTAAGAATATCAATGACTTCCTCTTCTTGAGAGAAAACAATTTTTTGTAATTGATTGTCATATCTTCTAAGGCCCTCAAACTCGCTAACAATATCTTTAAATTCGTAGTAAAGCTTTTTAGCTTCTGCATCTAGTTTTTCTATATCTCTTTGCGCAACAACGCTTGAAGAGCTTGCATCTACTTGTGTATCAAGAGTTTTATCAACAATCTCTTGTGCATAAATAAAGGGAGTAAGAAGCGTGAATAGTAGTAGTTTTTTCATGGTGTAAATTATATCGAAAAAGTTTATATAAATGTTCTTTAAAATCAAAAAAAAACACCCACTTAAAGCGGGTGTTTTAATAATACGTTCTTCTTAGAATCTATAGTTGAAGCCAACTCTAGCATATCTGCCCATTACGCTGAAGTATGAACCTTCATAGTAAGGGTATCCAGCATATGCATCTTTCTGTGGCATAACATCAGTTACGTTAATAACAGCTGCGTATAGATTAATATCAGGACTATAGTTATAACCGTAAGATAAGTTATAAGTGATATGAGGATTAGACTCTAGACCCTGTCTAATATTCATATGACCCATTCTGTCTGCGAATAAGTTAAGACTATGATCTTGTCTAGACCATCCAACATTAACATTTTGCTGAGATCTTGGTTCGTATATGTAATATTCTAGTAAATCAAATGTTTCAGATTCAGCATCTAATTTCTGATTTCTTCTTACAGTAGTTGAAGAAGAAATAGTAACTCTAAAGTCACCAAGATTTTCTGTTTCTTTATTCCATCTTACGAAAGTGTCATGTCCAATATACTCTAGGAAAGCTGAGTTTCTAGGCTGAACCTTTACAGACTCAAGTGGTCCTATAGGTAGAACTTCACCAGATAGAGGATCTGTAGTTGGCCCTCTAACTATTCTTGAAGCTATATCAGAACAACTTGCTTGATTAATGTTACTTCCATACCATGTTTGGAAAGCTTGACCATACTGACATTGTCCACTCTGAGCAATAACTGAGCTAATTGACTCTGATCTAACTGCGTCTTCAAGAACAACTTGATATGCATCCCACTGAACGCTTAAGTTTTCAGCAACTTGCCATACAAAACCAAATGAATAGTTTTGACCTTTTTCTTCTACAAGTTCTTTGTTACCGCTATTGAACTGTCTACCGCTAAAGCTGTAATCAGTATCACATAAACGCGCATCTGTTGCTGTGCCCGTGCCACTTGGGCCTTGAGCTACATAACAACCAACATAGTCATAACCACTACTAAAAGCAGATGATTCACCAGCATATATATAATGCATGTCAGGTGCTCTGAATGATTGTGAAGCAGAGGCTCTAAGTAATAAATTCTCGTTAGGTCTGTAAGCTAAGTTAGCCATACTTGAAACAGCTCCACCTACTTTAGATGAATCATCGTCATAGTTATCGCTTCTTGTAGCCAATCCTAGCTCTAGCTTATCTGTTAAAGGAACAGCAAACTCTACACCAACTGACCAACGCTGCCTATCACCACCACCGAATCTTGTTGATCCTTGAATGAATTTAATAGCGTCATCTCCACCAAATTGCGTATCATCAAGTCTTCCTGCTGAAGGAGTCAATTCATAGTCTTGAGTTTGATATTCAACGTTAAAAGCAAATCCTATTGGAGCACCGTTAACATCACCAAATTCACCAGTTACATCGTAGTCAGCAAATATCTGCTCTGACCAAGAAGTAGTTGTGTCATCTGCTAACCATGAATTCATTTGTTCGTTAGTAATAGCACCGAATAATCTATCAGGTAAGAAACAATTGTTGTATCCAAAGAATGCTTCATATCCACATGCATAATCTGCATCAAATGATGCGTAAGCTGGGCTATAAGCATTTTGGTAATAAGTACCATAAGCAAGGCCATCAGCTCTAACCGAATTAGCGTCTGTTAAGCCCTTACCTGCCATATAGTCATATATTCCATCAGTTAATGTTTTACTTGTAACAACTGAATTATATTTAGTTGCATTAACGCCGGCAGTCCATTCCCAACCATTATCATAAGTACCGCTTAGGCCAGCAAAGACATCCGTTACATCTTCTGCATAATCAGACTTTGATTCAAAAGCTTCTCCCATAGCTGGTGAGAAGTATCTTAAATGATAAGCAACTCTTGCTGCATTAGGGTTAGTTGGAACTAAGTCATTAGCTGGAAGATCTCCAACATATGCTTGTAAACGTAATGGATCGTAAAATTGACCTAATTGAACGTATCTTGAAACATTACTTCTTAAATAAGCTGTTTCATCTTTATAAAAAAGTCTTGCGTCAAACTGCATGCCGCTGTCGAAGTTGTGAGTGAAAGAACCCATTACAGTTAAATCATCTCTTTGATTTACTATTGTTTGAGTGTCTCCACCTTCAGCTCCACGTCCATACATACATGCATAACCTTGATAAGAACCTGTGTAGTTTGTAGTTCCATAAACATCTGGCTTATCTCTTGAGAAAAGCTGGAATGCTCCGCCTGAATGTTCTTGAGAATCACACTTATAGCCGAAGTCTTCTGCAGAATAAGTTGCTGTATCAGCACCAAAACTACTTGCTACTTGGATAGCTGAACCCCATCTTGGGTTTGAATAAACATCGCCGTATTGAGGGTTATCTTTCCATGAATCGAATCCTTGTCTATCACTTAAGTACATTGGATCAACTTTAGAACCGTCAATACCTATTGTCCAACTTGAATTTTCACTAAACCCACCAGTTGTGAAAGATAAACTAGCGATTTGATCTCCACCATGCTCTGTTTGCATAATATCAAAATCAAACTCTGAAAAATCTTTACCAGTTGTAGTAATAATATTAATAACACCTGTTACAGCATCAGAACCGTAAATAGCTGAGGAACCTTGAGAAATAATCTCAATTCTATCAACAAGTCCGGATGGAATAGTACCAGTGTTAACAAAGTTACTAGCGTTATTATAAGGTAGTGGATAATCAGCAGTTCTTCTACCATTAATTAGATATAGAACTCTTCCAGGACCAACACTTCTTAAATTAATCTCGTTGGCATTTGGAGTAAAAGTATTAACTTCTGATTCTCCCTGGTTTCCAGCAGAACCCTGAGGTAATGACTGAAGAGCTTCGGTAACATTTCTGAAACCAGATGCATCAATATCTTCTTTTGTTATAACTATTAAAGGAAGAGCTCCTGCAACCTGAGTTCTTTTAACTCTAGATCCAGTAACAACAACTTTTTGAAGTTGTACAACCTCTTCATCATCTTCACTTGTTACAACAGGTGTTGAAGATACTTCTTCTTCAGAGTCGGATGACTCGGAATCAGTAGTAGATTCTTGAACTGTAGCAGTAGCTGTATCTTCAGATTCATCACCTGGATTATCAGCATAAGCGTTGAAAGTAATAAAAAGTGACAAAAATAATGTCAAAATAATTTTATTATTCATAATATATATCCCCATATATAAAGGGTTTCAGGCAGATTAATTAATGCAAGAAACTCGGTTTTTAATATTCAAGGTAAATAGTACCTCATGAATGCTATAAATCACAAATAATTAACAAAAAAAGTAAAGTAAAGTTTATGTAAAGTTTACTTTACATATTATAAATTTGTGCTTTAATAAATATCAATGTTGCTTATAATAAAAATCCACTGTACAAAAAGGAAACTTTTAAATGAAATATAAATTACTACCAATTGCTTTTTTATCCCTCTTCACTTCATTCAATTTATCAGCTGAGGGAGAATGGAAACCCATCCCTAATGAATACTGGTCATGTATAGGATCTAGTCCTAGTTTTGATATATCTCCTGGTGGGAAATATCTAGCAATCATGAGATCTCCAAGAGAAGATGTCTGTGATATTGAACAAGACAAGGTAAAGCAGATTGAAGAAGAATGGAGTTGGAGAAGTTTAACTCTAATCGACCTTGATACTATGGAGGCAAAAACTTTAAGTGATGGCACTCCAGGAAAAGGTATTTCTACCTTTAGATGGCTTTCCGATGAAAGATATATGTATTCTCCTCAAAGAAATCAAACCGGAAGAAATGCTAACGCGTACGGAAATGTTTTTGCTGTCAACGTGGATGGAAGTGAAAGGTCAACTATTTCAACATCAAAATTTGGTCAAATGGGTTATCAGGGTATTAGTGTGTACAACAGACTTGATGATGATCCTGAGCATGCGCTTGCAAGATCTAATTTGAGAAGACCAATGGTCCAAGATTTTGTAAAGTTAAACTTGTTTACAGGGAAGGTAACAAAACTAGCGAATGGCTTTTCACCCAAAGACGTTGCGCACAGAGTTTATGACACTCTTACCGATAAAGATGGTTACCCCAAAGGGGCATGGGTTGATGAAGGAATAGATAGAGTTATCTATACCTATAGTAGAGAATCTGACGAGTGGTCTGAGCATGCTAGATTTAAATGCCATGAACCTTTCTTTCTCCCATTAAGCTATAGCGATAAAGGTTGGCTTGTGACTGGTTCTAAGTTCTCCCCTTCTGGAGAAGTCCTTGAGTATAACGATACTAATGCAGTTTATTTATATGATCCTGAAACTAGAGAGTTTGGAGAAAAACTTTATCAAGATCCTAGATATGACATTGGCGGTTTCACTGGAGCTTGCAGAAACGCAAGTGGTGGTGCTGCTGTAGATTATGATACTAGACAGCTTGAGTATGTTTATTGGACATCTCACAAACCTGAAAGAAGATTCTTTGATGATGAGTTAGCTCAGCTTTACGGATCACTTGATGCTGTTTTCCCGAATGACTGGGTTTCTGTCTCAACTCGAGATAAGAAAAGAACTAGAATGGTATTAAAGGTATCAAGCTCTACTAATCCAGGTGACTATTACTATTATGATAGATCTGCTGGCACCTTAGTTCCTCTATTTACGACAAGTCCTTGGATTGACAGAAAACTTATGTCACCAAAAATACCTGTTACTTATACAGCAAGAGATGGGTTAGAAATACCAGCCTACTTAACACTTACTAAAAAAGAAACAAAACACAATTATATGATCATGCTTCCTCATGGCGGTCCTAATACAAAACAGGGTGTAGGCTTTGATTGGTGGGTACAGTTCTTTTCAAATAAAGGGTATAACGTTCTTCAAATGGACTTTAGAGGGTCTACTGGTCTTGGAACAAATCACTATGTTTTAGGTAACTCTCAATGGGGTAAAACTATGCAGGATGATATTTCTGATGGTGTTTACTGGGCTATTGAGAATGGATATGCTGATAAAGATAGAATTTGTATTGCTGGTGCAAGTTATGGCGGCTATGCAACTATGGCGGGGTTAACATTTACTCCTGAGCTATATAGATGTGGTATCAATTCAGTGGGAGTTGTGAATCAAGAGTTTATCCTAGAAGGTTTTTCTACTAGATCAAGTATTTTAAATAGCTGGGAGGATGAGGCTCAACTTGAATGGGGTAACCTAGGCACTGCTGAGGGTAAGAAATATTCTGATGAAACATCTCCAGTACTTTTTGTAGATAACATAGTAGCGCCCGTTCTTGTTCTTCAAGGAACTAATGACAGAACTGTTCCTCCAGAACATGCAAGACAGCTTATAAGAGAGCTAAAAAAGAAAGACAAAGTTTATATGTCTATGTTTCAAGCCAAAGAAGGTCATTGTGTAAAATGTATTGGTGAAAAAGCAACTCTTGAATATTTCGATATACAAGAAGAGTTTCTAAAGAAATATTTAGAAAATTAGTTAAAACGATTCAAGGTTGGTCTGGGCTTTGCCCAGTATCAACCCATGAATGTCAGAAGTACCCTCATAGGTATTTACAGCTTCTAAATTCATGCAATGTCTTATTACATGATACTCATCACTAATTCCGTTTCCGCCGTGAATGTCTCTTGCCACTCTAGCTATGTCTAAGGCTTTCTGGCAGTTATTTCTTTTAACTAATGAAATCATCTCAGGTTGCATTTTATTTTCATCGATAAGTCTGCCAACTCTTAAGACAGTCTGAAGACCTAAAGTGATATCTGTTTGCATATCTGCTAATTTCTTTTGAACTAATTGCTTTGCTGCTAGAGGCTTTCCAAATTGTATTCTTTCCATTGAGTAGCTAAGACTAGCCTGCCAACAAAACTCAGCAGCACCCAAGGCTCCCCAAGCTATTCCATACCTTGCCATATTAAGGCATGAAAATGGTCCTTTAAAACTTTGAACATCTGGAAGAATCTTATCGTCGGCTACGAAAACATCTTCTAGAAAAATTTGACCCGTTACTGAAGCTCGAAGAGAGAACTTACCGTTAATAACTGGAGTATCAAGACCCTTAACTCCTCTATCAACAATAAAGCCTCTTAAAATGCCCTGCTCATCTTTAGCCCAAATTATTAAAACATCAGCTATTGGTGAATTAGTAATCCAGGTCTTTGATCCGTTTAGGATGTAACCACCATCAACTTTTTTTGATACTGTCTTCATTGAACCAGGATCAGATCCAGCATCAGGTTCAGTTAAGCCGAAACAGCCAATTAAATTACCTTTAGCCATTTCTGGTAGGTAAAAATTCTTTTGGTCCTCAGACCCAAATTTATATATAGCATGCATAGCAAGAGATGTCTGAACACTAAATGCAGATCTATAACTCGAATCAACTCTTTCAATTTCTCTAGCTATAAGTCCATAAGACAAATAACTAACGCCAGCACAACCATAGCCATCAATAGGAGCTCCTAGAAAACCAATGCTACCCATTTCTTTATATATCTCTCTGTCAAAAGTTTCATTTCTATTGGCATCTAATATTCTTGGCATAAGCTCTGATTGACAATAGTCTCTAGCAGATTTTTGAATACTAATTTCTTCCTCTGATAGCTGGCTGTCAAATAGAAGTATGTCTGGTATGTTCATAAGTTATATCCTCTCGACCCTGATGATACCAAACCTCGGAGAGGAAAAGGTAATAGAGTCTTTGGTCAATATATCAGAAACGATCGTTATCATTCTAACGCTATTGCCACATATTATTATTAAAGGTATTTCAGCTTGATATTGATAAACAAAATCAAGAATCATGTCAGCTACATCAGCATGTCTTTCGCCGTGAAGATCTAGATGCGTAATACCCCTTTCTTGAAAAACAATCATGAACTATTATTACCCAATAAACTCTAATTTAAAAAAATAATGGCAAAACTTCACTTTTTTTACTCAACAATGAATGCTGGTAA
>Ga0209815_1002022_pt1 | contig 12724 bp, 7 predicted proteins | sample CoawatmetaG00DNA_FD_187507 | JGI IMG/M metagenome (GOLD analysis project Ga0209815, IMG submission 187507) | Marine microbial communities from the West Antarctic Peninsula - Coastal water metaG002-DNA (SPAdes) (version 2) | ecosystem: Environmental > Aquatic > Marine > Coastal ...
TCTGAGTTTATTTTGTTTTATTTGGTCTTTTCTACTTAATTTTTCATTTACTTTATCATAACCACTACCATAGGGAACTGAAGTGTTACCTTTTCTCTTCATCTTCTTTACCATCTTACGACTTGGTGATGGTATATCTTCTTCTACCTTTTTAACCAATCTAAATTTCATAGCTGGTCTACCATTGATTAACAAATCACCTTTTTCATTCCAATCGACAGTTTTAACAACAACCTTTTTATTTTTAAACTTACCCATTCTTACAGTATCACCAATTTCAACAGGAATTTCTATACTTTCAAAGAAGCGAGATTGACCTGGATCTTTAAATACTGTTTGGAACTTCTTTTGTTTTCGTAACCAAGATTTTCCAATTTTACTTTTAATTGGTTTGGCAAGGAACTTATTAATACCCATATTAACTAACATTTTAAATTTCTTTTTAGCTTGAGCAGCATCTAAGAATTTATTATTATCAGCTATTAGAAAATTAGAACCACCAAATAAACCTTGAAAGAAGGCTAAATTACTTTGAACATCCTGCCAACTCTTTCTAACTATTTTTTCTGGTACTACACGTGACCTTTCTTCATTTCTAGTTAAAGCTACTTCTAAACTTGTATTTACAAACACCATATACGAGTCATAACCTAATGTTTCTAATTGTTCTTTTTGGTCTTTTACATCTTTGTATTTATGTCCAGTACCATCAATGATTACACCTAATCTACCATCTGTGTATAATCTCAGTCTTTCTTTACTTAAAGATTTAGCAAATTTTCTTAATCCACTTGTTCCATAATCAACCTCATCACCATTTCTATCTACTCCAGTAAGGTCTTGAAATAGTTCATCCGGCATTATATCCAAATCCGTTGTGCCAAAATATTTGTTCATCAGCATTTCAAGTTCAGAATCTTGGTTTACCATTTTTAAACCAGTTTTAGATACATTAATCTTTTCAGGTATACCAAATAGATTTTGGGCTACATAAGATTTACCACTTCCAGGCCCGCCAGCTAAAAAGATGGCTTTAAAGATACCTGGGTCTCTAGCTCCCTCATTTAATGTATCTTTTTCTAAAAATGGTTTTATTAAAAATTCAGTAAGTTTGTTCATTTATACTTCCATTGTTCTACGATACCATCCAAACAAAAATCTTTCCTGTTCAGGTTTTTTGTTTACAAGATCATAGTAGTGTTTTAATCTATAACACCTAACCCTTTCTAAAGATGGGTTGGTGTTGTTTATAGCACCTAAAGTCATTGGGCCTAAACCACCATCTACTGTTAAATCTTTTCCTTTTGCATTACAAGTTCTTTGCAATACCTTTACAGCAGTTCCTCTACCTTGATTTACACACATATCAAAAAAAATATGTTTTAATTGTTTAGGCATTTCATCCACCTTATTCTTATCCCAATAGTCTCTTCTATAAATATCTTTAGCTTGATCTTTCGTTAAATTTTTTATATCTTCATCGGGATAAAATCGTTTAGTAATACCAAAGTTAGTTTCACCGCCTAGATCACTTGGATCGTGAACATATCCACCTTCGTGGTGTAAAGTTATTTCTATTATTTCATTGAATGTTGTTAACATTGTTTTCTCCGTTTTATTATAAGTCTACTCCGGTTGCAGTAATTGTTGGTGCTAACATTGAAACAGTTACAACTGCATCACGAGCTGCATTAACTCCACCTCTGAGACTAACTGTTAGCTGATAAAGTCTACCATCGACTAAATCAGCACTATCTATTTGTAATGTAGTTAATTTTGTTAAGTTAAGAGTTTGATTTATAAAAGTTGATCCGTAATCGGACGCTAATAGATGTGTAACAGACACATCACCGAGTGGTTGGTTTGAACTTGCAAATGCTGCATATCCAGCATCAGCAGTAATATCTGTGATACCAAAGCCTAATCGACATCTAAGGGCGCTCGCAGCTGTATCTGCACTTTGTTTTAAAAGGCAGGTCAAGCTTAAAAATAAATTATTTACATCGTGTTTGTATACACACACAACTTTATTTTTATTATTTCCAACATTATTAGCAGCTGCACCTGTTTGTATGTAAGTTGGTAAAACACTAGCTCCATCACCACTACTACTTCCAGCTGCTGCTGTGTCTGAATATACTATGTAATCAGAAACAGCAGTTATTGCTCTATCCCTTACGGTGTTTACTGCTATTCCACCTATGGTTGCTGTTCCAGCTTTTAAATCACCTACAATTTTATTATCTCCATCAATTGCAGCATTTGCTCTTGAAACTGCTGTCAATGCTGTAGCATTAGCTACTCCACCTATTGTTCCAGTTAAATTACCAGATACAGCTGCAGTTACAATTCCACTCCCATCAATAGCAGCTTCACCTTTTGCAGCTCCTGATCGTACATCTGCATTTGCAGTTCCACCGATTGTACCGGTTAGATTTGCAGTTACGTTTCCACTTCCATCAATAGCAGCCTGACCCCTTGCAGCTCCTGACCTAACAGTAGCATTAGCTACTCCACCTATTGTTCCAGTTTGATTTGCAGTTACGTTTCCACTTCCATCAATAGCTGCCTCACCCTTTGCAGCTCCTGACAATACAGTTGCATTTGCAGTTCCACCAACTGTACCGGTTAGATTTGCAGTTACGTTTCCACTCCCATCAATAGATGCAGTAGCTCTGGCTGCACCAATACCTAATGATGCAGTTCTCTCTCCCATAACTGAAAACGAACTTGAAAATACAGCATCGGAAGCTTCTTTAAGTAATTGAACTGCAGAACTTGATGCTTGTGCTCCAACTCCAGCTGCGGTTATTCCTACTGCAAGTGATGCAGTGGCTGCTAAAAGTGAACCAGTTTGTACTGCTAACGAAATTACATTTAATTTAAGTGAAGCACTTGCCTCTTGTAAAGAACCAGTTGCTATCGCTAATTTATCAGTAACTATAGAACCAGATTTTACCGAACCAACTGCTATATTTGTTGATATTACCGAACCTGAAATTATTGAACCAGCTGAAATATTTGTTGATATTACCGAACCTGAAATTATTGAACCAGCTGCTATAAATGAACTAGATACTACAGAACCAGCTGCAATAAGTGAACTTGATGCTACAGAGGATATTGAAAATAATGAAGCTGAACTTACAGAACCAGCCGATATTAATGAACTTGAGGCTACAGAGGATATTGAAAATAATGAAGCTGATGCTACACCACTAGCTCCAACTTTAGTTATTCCGTCTGCAAGTGAAGCTGTCTTAGTTCCTATAATTGATAATGAACTTGAAAATACGGCATCAGAAGCTTCTTTAAGTAATTGAACTGCTGAACTTGATGCTTGTGCTCCAACTCCAGCTGCTGTGATTCCTGTTGCAAGCGATGCTGTTTTCTGTCCTAAAATTGTGACTGATGATTGAAATGATGCTGTCTTAGCACCCAATGAAGTAACTGAACTTTCAAAGGAACCAGTTTTAGCAGAACCTGATGTCATGGCTCCAACTGCAAGGTCTTTTGATATTACCGAACCTGAAATTATCGAACCAGCTGCTATAAATGAAGCTGATACTACAGAACCAGCCGCAATAAGTGAACTTGAGGCTATTGAACTAACATTAAATAAAGAAGATGTGACTAATGCTGCAGCTTTACTTGCGGTAACATTTCCAGCTATCGATGAAGTTGCCACTCCTAATTTTCCTATAGACAATTCAAATGATGCAGTAGCTGCTTGTAATGATCCAGTAGCAATTGCTAATTTAATAACATTTTCATCTATTGAAGATGTTTTCTGTCCTATTAAAACTATAGAACCAGCAAATGAAGATGTTTTTGCTCCTATAGAAATTACAGAACTTTCAAACGAAGCAGTTCTTGCTTTAATAGATGCAGTTTCAGCCCCTAATGTATCCAATTGACCTTTTGCACTACCACCGATTATATTAACTTCACCAGTAAGTTGTATTGCGGATGCCGTTATTTGACCACTTGATTTTAATATTATATTGTCATTAGATGAATTTATTTGATCTGTATCTATTTCAAATCCACCTATTGCACCAGCAGTTGCGGTAATTTGACCACTCATCACTACATCACCATCTGCCTGTAAATGAAAGTTTGAAGAACTGATTTCTATGTTACCTTCCGAACCACTTATATATTGTGATTCCTCTCCCATATAAAACTTTGGTGTTTCTATTCTTACTTCACTACCACTTAACGTTGTAGTACCTGAACTAAACAGTTCAAAGTTGGTATTAGAACCACTTATAAAATTATCAGCATTTCCTAGAAAGAAAGCTGATGAACTTATTGATACATCAGTACCATCAAATATAAAATGACCACCTGCAGCATCACCTATTAATAATTGATTATCTTCTGCACTAACAAAAAATCCTTTATTTGTTCCATCTACACCACTAGGTACGGTTGAACCTGCTGCTATAAATTGACCACTAGAAGATATAACAAGGTTTGTAGATGTTAATCCAAATTGATCGACATTGATATCAGCAACAGAAGCAGTAACATCAAAACTATCAGATTTTATACTGACACCACTAGAGTCAAAGTGAATGAATGAACCAGCACTTCCCAATGCAAACTTAAACTGACCATCAGTATCAAATCCCATTCGAAGTCCACCAGCCATACTACTTTTATTAAAACTGGAACCAGTACCCATAGCTATTAAACCTAAATCTCCACTCATAGTAACTGAGTTTACACCAACTCCACTTGAAAGTTGTCCACCCTCTACTTTAAATCCACCTATATCACCACTTGTAGCAGTAATCTTACCACTAAGATTAGCATTGGAAGCTGTAATATTGTTCATTACAACATCACCATCTGGTGATAAGTGAAATTTTGATGAACTTATTTCTATATTACCTTGTGAACCACTTACAAATGCTGAGTCCTCATTTCCAATAAAAAATGCATCAGCTCTGATATCGAGTTCGCTTGGATCACTTCTAAATTTAAAATAACTTGCACTATTGGCAACCATTTCCAACCCAACACCTTTATAATCATCAGATTCATCAGGTAGAACAGAACCACTAAACATCATAAATCCACTATTTACTCCCGTGGCATTAGATGCACTTAAAAATCCTTTATATCCTACTGATCTAATAAATGCAGAGTTAGCTCCAGCTGATTCTATACCTTCACCAGCTTTACTACCCATGAATAAAGAACCAGTTAATAGGTTATCAGTTCCTTCTAGTATTAAAGCTGAACCAGATATTGGAACATTATCTAAAAAAGTTAATGTTTCAGCTGTTTTACCATTTATATCTAAATACTCAATTAAAAAATCAAAATTATCAGGTCTTAATGTATTTGGTGGTATTGGAACTCTACATTTAAATTCGTCAGGTGAAAATCCAGTGCTAGTAGCTGGTTTTAAAGATAAATCACTTATGATCCATTCACCTGAATGTATTCGTATCTGTACTATTGTATCTGTATTTTTTACTCTATCTAATTTAAAATTTGGTGTGAATGTATGACTTACTATCCCAAAATCTTTAAATGTTTCTATTGGATCATTTTCACCTATTTCTAAACCAACTGGTTGTCCAAATTCATTTGTGATTGTATTTCCAAAAGAAGATTTGTGTTCTATATCAGATTCACTAAAATCTTTTAAATTGGAACCTGAAAGATGTAGAAACATTCTAGCACTTTCATATGAAGTACCATCTATGTCATCTTTACTTGCTTTTCTACCCTTAGCATTAAATGCTATAGTATACGAAACATCTTTTTTAATTGTAAAAGAATAGGTATTATCCAAATCAACTCTACCGACTTGATTAAAAGCTTCATATGAACCTGACAGGTATATACCATCAGCAAGAGACATCGTGTAGTTTGCACTTAATTGATTTGTATTATTATTACCACCAAATGTATTCCAATATTTGTCTATGTGGTCTTGGTCTATAAAATACCCACTTCGTAAAACACCAGATGGTGATATCGTATCCACTAATAATTCAGGTGCATCTACGACTGTATCTAATAGTACAGGAAAATCTCCTTGTGAACTATCACTACCACCTGAAATCTTTACTCTATACACATCACCACTAAAAGTTCTCATATCTTCTATTGTAAAGTCTATAAAAGAATCAAATCTATAACTACTAGTTATTGGTACTTCCCAATCTGTATACGAAGCTGTAAAATCTGCAAAGGATTCAGCATTGTCATCAGCAATATCAGTAAATATTTTTTTAGGTGTTTTATCGGCTGATGTTGGATCGATAAACTCTACAGCATATGGCTTATTTAAAATTAATTCTTTATCACTTCTTACATCTTGTACTTTACCCGTAAAATCAGGAAATGTAAATGCATTGTATATTTCTTCTATCGATACCACCGCTGGATCAAGACCACTCAGTTCTACAGCTGATGCAGTTGGTAAGGTTATATTTTTAATAGTAATATCACTACCAACCATTTTTGATATAAATTTATCAGATTTGGAGCGAATACTCATCTGTGGTTTTTCAGGTGATGATTTCTCTTGTTTTAAACCCCTACGTTTAAGAACTTTGTTTTCTTTGTAAAGTCCGGTTTTATATTTCCATAGATTAGCTTGTGACGCTAAATCACCAGCTGGTGACTCGGATTTATCATTTATTTTAGTTTGTGTATTTGAAAAAGAATTAGACACGAAAGTATTACCTTTTATATCTGAATTTACCGATCCACCTAACTCACTTCCACTAATAAATCTAGTAACTGGTGCATTTGTTAACTTTTGAGCTGATACAAATTCTGTAGCTACTACTTCTGGTTTTTTATAAAATAAAATTGGTTGTTCATTGATAGTTTTTTCTGTATCAATGTTTATAAATTTGCGATATCGTACATTGTAAGTTTCTTTAAATTCATCAGGAACAGATCCGCCTAGAAATGTATTTACTGCTAGCTCTCCTAAGATAACAAGTTCAGCTTCACCAGGTATATTTATCGGTGGTGGATAAACTTCAATTGTTATATATCTATATGGTAGTTTAGGTGAACCGTCTTGACCGTATATAACTGGTTGAGTCCATACTGGAGTACCAGCTTTATCTAATATTTCTATTTTGAGTGGAGTGTCTGATCTTAAAAGATTAGAACCAAATATTTTAAAAGCGGAACGACCTTGTACAACTGTATCAGGTACCTCAAATACCTTAAATATACTGTTATCTATATCGTCTATAAATACATCGACTTCAGCTAAATTTTCTTTTATTCTTCTACGTGGGATAAAGCCCATTGAATGTTCTCCATTATATAGATAAATATTTAATAAATAAATTTATAAAAAAAAAGATGTGAAAAGTAGTTAAAAAATATCTATTTAATATTTATTTATATGAAAAATGAATTTGTAAATATAAAAATACGAAAAGAATATCGTGATATGATTAAAGATTATTCAAAAGATCATGGTTACAAAATGTATGCTCTTATAGAAACACTCATAAAAGAAAAATGTAAAAAGAAAATATTATACACTACTCAAACTTTATCGAACTAAAAGAATTTTCTTTTTTTATCTCTAACAGAGTATCTACAGCATCCCTCATAGAATCTATATGTGATACAATTAATGTAAATTGAAATTGTGATTTTAAATACTGAAATAAACTATACACGGAATTTAAATTATCCGAGTCCATAGTTCCCCAACCTTCATCAATAGCAAGAAAGTTACTTCTTGGTAAATTAGATACATTGATCAAACCAACACGAATAGCCAATGAAGAGATAAATCGCTCCATACCACTACTCAGTTCAAGAGGCCAAGTGTTATCATCATCATATACAATATAGTTATTTATATTCTTACCATCCATTTCAAATAATATTTGAAAATCTACTAGTTGAGCTAGAATATCATTGACCTCACCTTCAATAGTTGGTAAAGCTTTAGATATCAGTTCATATGGAACACCATCTCTTTTTACAGCATCTAAATAATACTGATATGCTGTATATTTTTCTTCCAACTCTTCAACTTTTTTGATGTTGGATAATATACCCATACGATTTGTTTCCAATACTTGTAACTCACCATATAACGCAGTTAGTTTTTTATTTAAGGTATCCACTTGATGTTCTAAATCAGTATTACTGATTTGTAGTTTTTCTATTTCAGCCTCGATTTGTTGATTATAAACTATGTCTTTTTCTTGATCATAATATTTTATAATTTTTTCTTCTATTGAATTCAATTGGTGTAGTACATTTTTCTTTTTTTCACCCAATAAAACTTTTTTAGATTCCACTTCATTTTTAAGTGTAGATACCCTCTGTACTTTATTTATAGCATCATCCAAATTAGATTTTCTTTCTCGTGTATGATATAAACTTTTTATAGTTTCATCTATGGAATCAAATTCTACAATGTGATTTTTAAAAATACCCTTATCAACTTCCAATTTCTTTTTTGTTTCCCTTGCATCAAGAGTAAATGGATTACTCATACAATAGTCACAATCATCATCCCATTCCAAATCACCAAGTTTTTCTATCTTATCCAACTTAGCACGAATTTCTATCTTCATTTTATCTAAATCAATTTCAAATTCTCGTTTAGTATTTTCTAATTTTTCCAACTCGACAAAGTTTTCTTCAGTTTTTTCGTCTTTATGATTTTTAATTTTAGTACTGAGTTCTGTATATAACAAGGTAGCCTTTTCCAACCTCATATCAACTTCACCAAGTTCACTATCAATATTATTTAACGTATCAGATAATAAATTTTTATTTTCTTTTAAATTGTCTATATCCTCAACTGATTTATCTGTTGGTTTTAATTTTTTTGTTAAATTTATAATACTACCTTCCACAGACTTCTTCTTATCTTGAACCTCTGTAAGTTCTTTTGTTGACTCTAACTCACGTTCTTGTAGTTCATTTTCACCTGATTTGATATCATGTAAATCAACTTCCCAATTATTTGATTTAAAGCTTCTCAATACTGCCGCAACATCTTTTATTTCATCTTGTGCTGATGTCCACAATTTATCAAATATTTCCAAACCCATAAATTGAGCAAGAAGTGTTTTCTTTTCTTTTTGAGTTTTTTCAATGAATACAGAATTTTTTATTTGAGAAGATAAAGCTGTTAAAATAAAATCGTCATATGAACCAATTACTTTTCTAATATTAACATCTGTAGTTCTTCGTTGATCTCCATTCATAGAAACCTTTTCACCAGTATCATCCATAGTGTAAAAGTCTACGTCTACCTTTACATTACCTTTTCTTTGTTTTTTAGCAATTCGTTCTATATAATAATCTTGACCATCTATTTCAAAATTAACTTTACAATAAAAATCTTTCTTTTTATTATTGAGAACATTCTCTGCTTTAAAAGCTCTACTACAATTATCAAATAAACAAAAAGATAATGCATCTAATAAAGAAGATTTACCTTGAGCATTTGGAGCAAACATTCCAACAATACCATTTAACTTGGTGAAGTTAACAACGTTATCTTCTCCATAAGAAAACATATTAGAAAATTTTAATGTTTTTAATTTCCAATTTACATTTCTATAAACTTCTTCTTCTGGTAAATCTTGATTTAAAGATTCATTTATATTTTTAATTTTTATTAAAGTAGCTTCATCTACAATATGATTTGCATTTAGATAATCAACAATTAATTGATATTGAACATCTGTATTGTTTATGTCACCGATGTGTATAGTTTTATTACGAACTCTTTCATTGTTATACAAAGAATCAGTTCTTGTAACTGACATCTCTTCAATTCCATGTTTTTCATGAATTACTGCAAGAGCTTTTTTCAATTCGGTAGCAGATGTATTTGAAACCCTAACTCGTAAACGAGCCTTCTCAGGCATATCAGTAACATCAGGTACTATACCATTATCAATATCCAATGTATAGTAGCCATAGTCATTTGGAATTTCTATGTACTCTGATTTTCTTTTTGGAACATCCCATAGTAAATAACCATGACTCAATCCTTCTCCATGATTTTGTTGAACTAATGAACCACAATACGAAATAGTTTCTTCTTTATTTAAATGTTGTCTTTTATGAATATCTCCAAGCAACCCCATGTCATAACCATCAAACTTATGAATTTTAACATCCGATGGTAATCTATATCCCAAATCAGTTTCACATCTATCTACAGTACCATGAAATAAAACAATTTTAGTTTTACCTTCAACGTCTTTGGATTCTATAAAATCTTTTTCAGCTGTCCAACAATCCCATACAACAAAATCAACATCAGCAAATGTATACACACCTGTATCTTTTAGATAATGTAAATTTGGATGTCGTAAGTTATTTACAATTGGGGAAAGTACATCCATACGAGAACGGTTGTTTAAATTACAATCATGATTCCCAGCTATAATAATGGTAGGGCATATGTCACTTAAATTTTTAAATAGTCGTGAGAGTTGATCTACTAACTCTGGTGACATATCTGTCTTAGAGTGTGCTATATCACCACCGATATAAGCTACAGCATTATCTTTGTGTTTTCTTACCTGTTCGTATGTGCGTTCAAATACCTCTTCGTACTCTGTATGTCTTTTAAGATTACGAATTTGGATGTCTGAAATGTGGTGGATGTGTTTTAATTTACGAAATGGTACTTTTACAACTTTTGGTTCTATCAAGTAGTTTCCTTTAATAACTTTTTAACTTTAGTTATCAGTTTGTTGGGCACAATTACATCCCAAGATGTTTCTTCGGATAAGATACCCGTTTCATAATAAATGGTAGATTGTTTTAATTTAAACTTTTTGTAAATCTCTTCACAGATAGTTTTATTACTAACATGAACCTTCCATTCATCATCATTAAATTTCCATATGTTTTTTTCTTGTGCCATTTAATTTCATTTTCATTAAATCTGAAAACCTCGTAGTTTGTGTTCTTTTAATTAAATATAACAATTTTTTAAAACCAATCTCATTTGGGTCTTTTTTATCAAATTGCATCATCTTTACTTCAACCCCATTATTAATAAAATTTTCTGATATAGTGATTGCATCACTAATAGCATCGGGGTCTAAAGATAAGTATATAACTTTTACTTTAAATTCAATTATTTTTTTACTTAAAGTATCCATAACAGTTTTACCAAATAAAGGTATTGCATTTCTTTTAAAAGACATTGCATCAAATACACCTTCACATAAAATAATTGGTTCATCCCAATTAATCAGTAAATCAAATCCAATGACATCTTTAGAAGTTGGTGAGTTGCGATATTTCATATTACCATCATAGAAGTCTCTACCTACAAAAAAATTTAATTTACCATCTGAATCATATGATGGTATTATAATTCTATTGGAATACAAACCTTCATCACAATAACCAATATTATATTTTAGTATATCACTATCATCAATTCCACGTTTGTATAGGTAACTCAAAGCATGCCGTTTTACAATACTATCACCACCATTACAAAGTGATTTATATTCCTTTGGAAGTTTAACTATCTCCTTGTCTGTTTTTACATTTCGTGTATAGCGTGGAATTTCATCTACTAATTCTTTTAATTCATCAAAGTGGTCGTGAGAAGCTCCGACTTTATTGAATAACTGAAATAGATTACGACCACCCATATTAGAAACCCAACAGTGCCAATTACCGTTCTGTATATTTACTTGTAATTTAGGTTTATGGTGAGTAACAAACGGTGACCAATACATAAACTCATTTTGTTTTTTAAGTTTAGTACCTTTGGAGTTTAAAACTCTATTTAGTAAATTAACTATTTTATTCATTTAATAATTCTAATAACTTGTCAAATTCTAAGACTGCATATGTCTTAGTTCTGTTTCTTTTAAATACCAATAAAGGTATGTGTTTACCACTATTGGTTTCTGTTTGTTCTAATGAAGACCATACATTAAGCTTTTCTTGATTCTTACATTCTACACTAAATGGAAACTTCTTTCTAGCAGCTGGAGATAACAATATATCTTCTCCACTATCTCCCATAGTGATAGAACGAACATCATCTGGTTCTAATGTATTAAATTTTTCAAGGATTAAGTCTCTGACTTTGTTTTGTAACCGTTTACCTTTATTCTTTGCTGAACGTGGTTTCATGCTATATATTATTCTTTTCTTTTAGTTTTATAAAGTAACCTTATATAATTAGTAAGTTGAAAGCTCAAATACAATTTTATTTTTTATAACCATTTATGCAATTCTTTCTCAGCAAACTTCTCCGCTTTCTCTTCCCATTTGTTATCATCATGTACGTGAAGTCCACTATAATTTGCCATTGTACCAGCCTGTGTATATTTTTTTATATATTTTTTCACACCTAATCTTTTAGCATCAAGTGCATGACCTACTTCATGTAATATAGTCATTAAAAATTCTTTAATTGATGTGTAGGAAGGTCGTAAAGTTATAGTATCAGTTTCAGGTACATATTCACCGAAGTTTTTACCACCACCCATTTTTAATTTTGACTTCAATCTATATGATTTTATTATTGTATTTGCAATCTCGGTGTAATCAATTCGTTCTATGAGTAGATAACCAGTAGTTTTTTCAATAGATTTTTTTAATGACTTCTTTTTGGCTTCCCACTCTTCTGGTTTTATAAAACCTGTAGCACCTTTCATTCCTTTTATATTACCAGTAGGACTAACTTCTAATAAATCTTTTAATTTAATCACTA
>Ga0209815_1002029_pt1 | contig 12704 bp, 7 predicted proteins | sample CoawatmetaG00DNA_FD_187507 | JGI IMG/M metagenome (GOLD analysis project Ga0209815, IMG submission 187507) | Marine microbial communities from the West Antarctic Peninsula - Coastal water metaG002-DNA (SPAdes) (version 2) | ecosystem: Environmental > Aquatic > Marine > Coastal ...
CTACCAGAGGATAATACTCTGATAGTGAATGTGAACCAGAGCCACCAAACTCAGCAGCTATCTGTGAGAAACTTATGGCACCTGAGGATTGTAGAGCCATTACGCACCCCCTACAAGAGCCTTGAGTTCATCTATCTGAGTCTGTTGTTCTTTGATGGCTTCCACCAGTAAAGGCATGATACGAGCGTAGTCTACCGTAAGGTAATCTTCTCCAGACTTAGACTTATCCGCATCCCCTAGAGTTCTATCAAAAGGAGCTAGTGATATAACCTCAGGTAATACAGCTTGTACCTCCTGGGCCTTAAAACCTGCCTCCACCTTTGAACTGTGGGACTCAAACCCTGCCAATTTACATGCTTCAGAGTTCCACTCGTAAGTGACACCGTTTAGAAGTTGTACTTTATCTAACGCAGATTCAATAGGTTTAAACTTGTGCTTCAGACGTACATCCGATGCGTATGCCGTTATATTACCTGTGGCAGATACATCGTTATTACCATTACCTACAGATAGTAACAGGGTAGCCATATTTGAGTCATTGTAAAAGCGAGTACCACCGTACGTAGTGTGAGCACCTAGTTTGATACCCGTGTGATATGCAATCCGTAAGTCTGGATATGGGTGTGCCCATGCTCCGCCTTCTTGGAATATAGCGTAACTGTGTGCACCGTTATTGGAGTTACTCTCTTGGAAATGGATAGCCCCTTGACTAACTGTCATAGAACCAGCGGTGCTGCGAGTTACAAACCCTGAAGCTTGCACACCATCCAATAAATCTGCATCTAAACCAGAACCTGATCCGTCGTTTAGGTTATCCCACTGTGTGCGCCAAGAACCCCAAGTACCATTATTCTTACCGCGAGTAGTTATAGCACCTGTTCTAAAGTTACTGAATATTTGAGATACCCATGTTGAATTGTACGCTGCTACAAACATACCACCATCTGAATATCCTGCTGCAGATGATGCATTAGTATAACCAATTGTATTAGCGTGAGCGTTATCTATTGCAAGAACATTACTACTATTTCTTGAAGTAAATGTTGCGCCCGCAAAGTTGTAGGTAGTGTTAGGCCAAGACCTATCATAAGCAGCTTTAACGCCTGCTAGATTAGCAGCAATAGTTGTACTAGAAGAAATAACGCTACCGCTCAACTCTGTTTGATGAATAACACTAGCTGGTAACGAATAGTTGTTAGCACCATCAGCTACGTTAAGCAGAGTACGAGCAGCAGCAGCTGTGTAGCTACGACCATAAGTGTCAGAACCATTAGTACCTGTGAAGATACCCATACCTGATGTACTACCACTTGTAGAAAATGTTCCAGTCCCGTTGAAGTACGAGCCATATATATAACCATTAACTGTACGCTTCACCACAGTACTGCCATTTGCCGACTCACTGATAGTCTCAGGGAACGAGTAGTTGTTAGCAGAAGTAGCTATACCGTTTAACTTATTATGATCCGCCGATGTGAAGTTATGTTGAGTTAAACCGCCATCACCTACAGAATACGTAGTGTTAGGCCACGATCTGTCATAAGCAGCCTTAACTCCTGCAAGGTTAGCTGCAATAGTTGTACTGGTAGAACTAACGCTATTACTCAATTCTGTCTGATGAATAACACTAGAAGGTAATGAGTAGTTGTTAGCAGAGGCAGCGATTCCATCTAACTTCGTGTTATCTGCAGAAGTAAAGTTGATCTCAGTGAGACCTCCGTTACCTACAGAATACGTAGTGTTAGGCCATGCTCGATCGTAAGCAGCCTTAACTCCTGCAAGGTTAGCTGCAATAGTTGTACTAGAAGAAATAATGCTACCGCTCAACTCTGTTTGATGAATAACACTAGAAGGTAATGAGTAGTTGTTAGCGGAAGTAGCAATACCATCTAACTTCGTGTTATCTGCTGCAGTGAAATTCTTTTGGGTTAGTCCACCATCGCCAACCGAGTACGTTGTATTGGTGTCAGTGAACAACGCACCCGAAGGTACGTCAGTCAAGACTTGCGACTTGTCTGCCTTAGCTTCCATGCCGCCTGCAGTCACGCGCAACGAGACATTAACGCCCAATGCCCAAGCTGCCGCATTAGTGTCTTCTTGTGCTCGTACAATAGTTAAAGTATTACCAACAACGGCTGTACACTTGACGATCTCCCACTGGGTGTTGGTAACGTCAGACAGAGTAATGCGCAACTCATTCCCAGCGCTAAGGGTCGGGAACTCGGAAGCATCAACGACTGTTAAAGAAGTGACACTGCTATTTATAGCCGAAGCGAGGGTGGTCGCCGCGTTGTTGGAATACTTAATCATTTCTGTTCCTCATTTACAGAATCGTTACTTCCCAAGTGATCGTAATAACGTCGGCTGCACCTTTGTTAACGACTGGGAACACTGTGCGAGCGAGCATAGTGCCACCAGAACTTGCGGTAAATAATCCGGCTTCTTGGATAGCGCCAGTGCCGTCGCCCGCTGACCAGGTTGTTGCATAAGTGACCGTTGGGCCTGACGCTGTACCACCACTAACGGTTAACGCATTACGATCCATTTCAGCACTAAGCGTAGTGTTACCTACCGCTGCTGCTGCTGAACCGCTACCAACCGCCATGTAGCCTATGACACTGCCACTGCCTGACAAACGCGCCGCAATCAATGTCTTACCAGCATCAACAACGAGGTTGTGGACTTCTTGAACTACAACGCCATTCTTCGAGATAGAGAGCGCCCCTTTTACTTTAATTGAATCATTTAGCATGGTGATGCTCCTAGCCTAAAGTGCTTTGGTTTAACTGCATGTTGTTCAGTATCGGGAATGCTCCGATGGTGTGAACGATTGTGGCGGCGTCTTGAAGACCAAGACCCTCACCGAAATATTGGGGTTCATCGACGCGTACCGTTTCGGTCAGCGAGATGGTGTCTGTTATGGAGCGGTGGAATACCGTTTGCGTCGATAAGCTATCGCTTACATCAGAGATGGTGTCTGTTATTGCGCGATGAAATACCGTTTGTTTAGAAAAGCTATCGCTCACCCCAGAGATGGTATCGACGGTAATTTTGTTAATCGACCAGTTAGATGCGTCGGACACGTTCATCGAATCAGCATCGCGACCCCGGTTAATCAACATGCTGAAACCAGAGGCGTCATCAGTTAATAACGTGTCAATGAACTCAAGGATGTAAACCTTGGAGACCATTGTGGTATCGCCCGTTGTAACGCTGTCTGTGAAGTGCTTATTCAGTGTCCAGTATGGCGGTGCGTCCTGCGTGCCTACAGTGTCCGTATCACTACGGGTTAGGTCTAACTGAACAGTCTCGTACGGGCTAATAGTGTCGCTAAAACCCCGCGTTAATGCGTAGCGTAGTGCCTCTTCTTGAGCCACCGTATCGGTGATCCCTTTGATGACGCGTGTGTACATCACATCGTTGACGTCAGCGGACTCGTCCAACACTTTGGTCAGTCCAAGATGGACTACTTCAAGGGCGTTAAGGATGTCTACAACGACGCGGTTCTTGGAATCGGCGTCCGTCCAGATGCCCGCTGCAGCCATTTTTGCGTAAACCGCTTCGGCAAGTACCATACGTGACTGTTCATCGGCGGTAATGCCGACGATCTGTACGTTGTATGGATGTACCTCAAGACGGATGGCCATTAGTAGTCGCCACGCACCTTGAATTTAAGTTGGTCGAACACAGTTTGTACGCCACCGTTGGAGTAACTAACTTCTACTTCGCCAGTGAATGTGCCTGCGGTATCGAGTGCGCCTGTAGGCCACTGCATAAACACTTTGCCATCTGTGTAAGGCGCATGTTTACTCATGGTGATGGTGGATTTAAGGGTGTCGGAACCAAGTGCTTTGAATTTTAAACGTACTGTTGCGCCACTAAGATCAATGGGAGCCCACGTTGATACGTCGTCTGCATTAAGTGTTTTACCTGCTGCAGCAGTGCTTGAATCACGCAACGTTAAATTCAGTTCGGGCAGCGTGTCGCCTTTCACTAATTGGATTGTATCGTAGTACGCCATTTTGACCTCAGTAAGGGTTGTTCTCAGCATTTGGCATGCCAAGACAGTATATCATTATTCTATAAGCACTGCTTATAATTGGGAGTAAATGGGGGTTAGCCTCTTTACTAGGTTCCCCATGTCTTCGTCAAGGAATGTTTCGATTGTGCCCGCTGTTGGACCTAGCGCAGCAACTATCCCACTTCGCCCATAATTACCTGCATCATTAATCGACTTTACGATTGAGAGCGGGCCTAAAATACCGGCGCGATCTACCAGATCAAACAAGTAACTAATTGTTTCTTCTTCTGGTTTCTCTCGCTCGTCATCTTTAAACGCACCCTTTATTAGCTCTCGGGTTTGTAATGCTAAGGCCGCAAGCGGTAGAAGTGCCCCGAATAGAACTATGGCAGGAATGGCAGCTTTTGCTCTGTCGCCTTCTGCCCAACGAGATTGCATCTCACGGGCAACGCCGCCAACAACAACTTGTCCAAATGAGTAGAAGAAACTCTTCAGCTGCCAAATCAACATGTAATGCGGGTCACTTGCCCATACCGGCCTCTGTGCCGCGTTAGGTCGAATAATAGCCTCATCAACAAACTGCAGGATTGCGTTCTGAACTGCCTCCCCTTCTGGTGTTGTTAGGTCCATTGAATCGTTTTCAATATCGAAGCCTTTCGCGACAATCTCAGGTGTTAAACCAAGTTCTTTAAGGTATCGTAAACTCCGAACATCGCCCGCTGCGGCTTTCTTTGTATGGGTTGCAATAAAATCACGGGCCATGTTGGCTGCAATAATGCGCGTCATACGTGTCCAATGCTCAAGGCCTATTGCCTTAAAGTATTTGTCTGACCATTTTCGGGCTCCAGGATCTATGTACTCAGAGTTATACGCTTGGTGTAAAGCGTCCTGCACGGCTTCCCTGGAAGCTGCGCCAATACGTTCTGCAAACTGAGTCATCTCTTCACGACTTTGTTTACTCATGTATTTACGCCAGTTTCTTAACGCACTCTTAAAACCGTCCATGTCTTTCGCACGCACTATAGGATTACCTAAGTCAGTGAACGACGCTACTGTGGCAAAAAGCAACGTTGTGGCAAACTGTAATGCTGCAATGTACGACTGGAACTTGTTCCACTTCGGGTCAATGTCCGCACCCAACCGGCCCATGTAGCCAAGTACAATTTGACGAGCATGAGCACGCTGTTTAGGAGGCATCTTGTTTATGAGTTCTTCTGCCTGTTTTTTTATGACGTTATACTCTGCGTGCTTAGTCGCCTGCTTAAGGTACAACTGAACCGCAAGCATTGGGTCTTGGTAGAACCCCAATTTTTGCATTGCCTGCATGTCTATATTTTTTAGCTTACGTTGCAGCTTTGAATCGAAAGAAGGGCCGACCAATTCAGGGTTAGGCATCTCTTCGGTAAAAGCGCCATCGTTGTCCAGCATTGCACGCATGACTGTTTGCGCTTCTTTTGGGTTTAGGCCAGCTTTCGCCAACTCCGCCAGGAATGCATCGGGGTTTCCCTGAAGCGCTGCAATGTTATACACAATAGGGAAATAGTTCTGGACCTTACCAATTCCCGGTATGCGCTTAACTAAATAATCGCTGTGGAATCGGTCAAAGAAATCGGCTAGTTTTTGACGCATTTTAGGGTCAACAGACTCATTAATGGGGACACCAGACTGCATCTCTTCAAGCACCTTCCTCGAAATATCTTGGTCTTTACCAATGATCTCAGAAAACTGGGCGTTCCATTTATCCAATGCGCGATGGGACTTGTTGAGCATGTCGCCCATCGCATCTTTCGCTGACTGGGTGCGATGATAAAACAGGTTCGCAAATGCGGGGCCATATTGACCCAAACGGCTGCGAGCATATTGGTCAGCAGAAAAAAGCACCTTGGCTAAACCGTCGAACAAACTCGAATTCCAAATGTCCTTCATTGCTTCCATAAGCTTTGTCAGTAGTGGCTTGCCCTCAATACTCCCGACTTTGTTTAAAAAGTCGTCTTTCATTCTGTTATAATTATTTTTTGCTGAGTCCGTTTTGTTAGCATACCGCCAATTCGGCTCGGACCGAGATTGTGCACCATTAACACTGTTAAGAACGCTTTCCATATACTGCTCAAAGGTTTCATCCAACGTGAACCTATCCTTCATGGTACGAAGTGACTCCCTTGCTTCAGGGGAAAGACTGCGTATGTTCTGCCTAACAAATTGGCGAGCCTTGCGCCACAGTGTTTGCATCTTCGCAGCCACACGTTTGAAGTGGGACTCTGCAAATTTAGTGGGGGTCTTTGTTTGTTTAGCAGCCCACGCTGATACCTGATCTGAGTACCACTCTTGGAAGCCTTGATCGTCATTAGTGTACTGTTTATTGCTCTTGGTCTTTAGCTGTTCTTGGTATGCTTTTTGTAAACGAGCTAAGTTAGCCTCAGACATGTTATCAATGCTTTCTCGATAAAGTATGTGACCAAGCTCATGCCCAAGAATAGCGGCAGTGTTGGCAATACGATAATCGTTGCCTAGATCTTTTTTGATAAATATATAAGCCACATCATCTAGCTGGTAGACCATTGCTCGTTGCTTCCCTTCGGTCGCTTTATTTATCACCGCGCCGTCTATTACTCCAGGGTTTTGTTCAAAGAATGCGTCAGCGTCTTCTGCCCACAGAATGTTAACTTTCTTCTTTATACCAACTGCCGCGATGATGGCATTGGCGTAATTCGCGAATACGTCAGGGAATGAACCCCATACGGACACCTTACCAATCACACGTTCTTTAACGGGTGCTGATTTCTGTGCCGGTTTTGGTTTTGGCTTGGGCTTAGGGGTCGCTTTAGGTTTAGGTTTTGGCTTAGGGGTCGCTTTAGGCTTCGTGCCTTTACGTGTTGAGTAGTTAATAGGGTTGCCGTTCTCATCAACAGTACGCGTTTTTTTGGCGTCCTGTTGTGCTTGAGCTTCACCCATTGCAATGGTGTCAGTTTCTACTTCTTCGTTCTGTTCTAAAACGTTCGCCTGATCTTCACGGCTGGCTTCGGCAATGTCTAACTCAGCACTGGCTTGGGCTGCACGGCCTTGTAAATCCGGGTCAAGCGCTTCTAGCTCTGTAATAAGCTTATCTATCTGCTCTTCGGTGCTGATTAAGGCATCTTCTTTTGCGGCCTTACCATCAAATGCGGAGCCTTCTTTTGTGTCCGCTCTTTTTGCCCATGCTTTTTTGAGGTCGCCCCATGTGTATGCTTTGCCGTTCGCCTTGGCGATGACTGTGCTATCAGGCAGCGTGTCCAGGTTAATTTTAAAGCCCTTGTCCGCAAGCTCTTGGTTCATCCGTAAAAAACCCGACATAAGTAACTGCGGGTAAGTCATGCTGGACGCGTTAGCTTTGTCCTTGTTGTTCGCTCTCATACCTGCGTAAGCAAGTTCCACTGGCGACAAATTAATGTCTTTCCCTTGAGGGTCTGTTGCTGGAAGAGTGCGGTCTTTACCGCCTTCCTTTGTTCCAGCACGCGCTTTAGTAACGCCCTCATTAATTATTTGGCTGACGTCAAAGCTGCTTTCAACAACCTCTTCTATGAACTCAGTACCGTCCTTTTGGACAAGGCGATACTGAAGTCCTGGATTCTCTTCCTGTAGCTTTTTAAGACGGGTCCGAATGGCACGACTGCCGGGCACATAACCGTCACCCTTTGTGTTCTTGCCTAACAGGCGCTCTTCAAAGCCCTGCGGCTGTTCGCTTAATTCCCCGTCCGCCGTGCGCTGTTCAGTAGCACCCGCTTCTGGAAGATCTGTCTCGTTGAATATTTCCTGATCAACTTCAGACTGATCGTTTTCTGGTTGGGTTGAACCTTGCTGTAACTCTCTTCGCACAAGTTCCTGGAACCTGTTTTGGCCCATCTCTTCAGAGCGACGATTCAGTTCTTGTATAGCAGCTGCTGCGTGTTCCTGAGTGGTAGGATCGGCTGCAAGCGTTTCACCATCTTGCGCGTCTTTCGCCGCATACAACAACTCGTTCAGAGGGGCCTTAGCCATCCCTTCTGGGGACGTGTCCTCGAACTCAAAGCTGTTAACCGTAGGTCCAGTGTCAGAAGCCTCGTCAGCTTCCGGTGTGAATGTGCGTCCTTCTCTAGGTGCTGGTCCAGTGTCAGAAGCCTCGTCAGCTTCCGGTGTGAATGTGCGCCCTTCTCTAGGTGCTGGTCCAAAGGCGTCCATCGTCTTGCGCGTGTCATTCAGCATATTGCGAGCTGCTGTAAGTGCCGCTTTTACTGATCCAGAGGTAGTACCTATTGCACTACCACCGACAAGACCAGAGTACGCGGCATCAGCGATTCTCATAATTGCCCGATCACTATCATAGTTGGGGTCTTGCTGAAAACGCTGAGCAACAATCAATGATTCTTGGGAACCCTCCGCAAACGTTTCTGCACCACCTTGCTTTAATGTCGAACTTGCAAAGTCGCCCATTGCTGAACCCTTTGAAGATTTAGCTAATTTGGCGAGAGACTTAACAAACAATATTTCGGGTGCTACGTCAGCTGCTGCAAATGGTACGCCCATTACAGCGGCTAATTTTGCAGCTTCTATCGGATCTTGCCCGGTTTCCATAGACTCACTAAAAGACGACGCAACGCCTTGGTAATAGCCCCCGGACGCAGCGCCAGCTTTTGCTCCAAACGCTGCTCGAGCACCAAGTTTTAATGCTTGTTGTGCAACCTCTGCTTGCTCGTCACTAGCTTCGCCCTTTGCATAGTCAAGGACCGCATCACGCACCATGCGTTTTGCTTTGCCTTTTGCAACAAGCCCCCCTACTAATCCCGGCACTGCACCGACACCTGTAGTTGTAAGACCAACTGCTGCGCCAGCTGTTGCTAACGCTAAACTTTCTATCGCTGATGGAGCTGCTTGCCCTAGTTTAAACGCAGACATTTCAGCAAAATTTGAAAAGCCTGGATCTTCTATAAAATCTTCAAACGACGCTAAGTGTTGGCCAATTCGCCCTGCTTGGCCATCTAACTTATCGGCCTCTACTAGGTTCTGTTTTGCGGCTTCTGGGTCATCTGTTAAGTAATTAAAAGCTGCAGCTGCAGTTTGCTTTGACGACTGTAGCCCTTTTATTCCCGCCTCAAAACCAGCTTCTACTGGGGCTTGGCCCAGTTCTGTTATCTCAGACCCATCTACCAAATCCTGTCGAAGAGAACGAATAGCATCTAGTGTGGATACTGGACTTTGTTCTTCACTAGATGGCTTTTCAAATCTGCGGCGTGCTGCTTGAATTTCTTGTAATACGCTCATGCTTTTACCCTATTGACCTTTGGCAATTTCTTCTTGTTCCATGCGCATCAGCTCTGCATCAACGTAGGCTTTTACTTCGGCGTCATTGCCTGCATTTTTCGTAACTTGATTGAGCGCTTCTATTCTCTCCATCATTATTGTGTTTCTAGCCTGGTCCAAAGTGTTGTGGGGGCTGGTCTCAATCATTGTTTGAATAGCGGGTGAGAAATCCCTAAGCCTCAAATCGCGGTCATTAGTTCTGCGGCCATATCGGTCAACGGTGAAAACTCTCCCGTCTGTAGTTTTCACAATTCTGTTCAGTGATGTCGCGCCTTGTGCTGGGGCGCTTCCACCGCCTATTGACCAATCGTAAGGGTCGCTCATAAAAGAGATGTCAGCCTTTTTGTGGATTATTTCGTTTGCTGCGTTATTCAGTAGCCCTTTTACAACTGCTGGTTGTGAAGCGTATCCAGTTTGATCTAACTGGTATTTTGTAAATAAGTTGTCGAACGCAGGCTCAACTTCACCCTTTGCCACACTGTCCTGATAAGTATCAACAATTGAGTTTATCTCAGTCACGCTCAAACCTAGATTTCCAGATAGGTCGGTATTCACTTGTGCATATACGCCCGTCGAATTAAAAAACGAAGTTATTCCGTTGTTTGTTTCGGTTTTCATTCCTGCCCGTTCAGTTTGCCCTTGCTGGCTAATGTTCTCTTTAATAATGTCTACGGCATCATTTGAAAAAACACCTAGATCAAATACGCGTTGTGCTGAATCTGCGTCTAAAAAACCATAATTCATTAGTCGTTTCATTTGGAAAAGGTTATTTCCACTGATTTTTCCCGGAGAAGGCTTAAGCCCATTACCTATTTGATTAGCAACTTTTTTCTTGCCTAATGGTGTTTGGGGCGCTGCAGCAGCAATTTGTGCATCCACTGCTTTTTCTTTTGGGGTGCCAATAAATGACGCAGGCATACTTTCATTTTTTACCGCGCTGGTTACCGCTTTTTGCTGCCCTGTATTTAAACCAAAAGTCGGACCATCCCGTAATTGGCTTAACGCATCAATAGCAATATCGTACTGCTTTCTCTCCGCAGCTTGTTCGTCAGTTAAAGTCAGTTTCTTTTTTCCTAGACCTGTGGCTTTTGGCCTGATTTTTTGCTTTAGCTTCTCACGCTTTTTAATCTCTTCGTTAATTTGACTCTGTGGAATTTGAGATAGGAATTCAGGATCGAAAAAATTTACGTCCTCCATAGTGTTAATGTCAGACAGGGCTGAGTTTACAGTTTTTTTGTTTTCTGATTTTGCCTTCATCTGATCTCTGTTACGCAAAGACTTGTCGATTGGCAGCATCGTTGGTGATGAGCCGCCGACTGTACCGAACGTATTCCCGTCTGCAGTTTTAAGCATTTCTCCGCCACCTGCTGGATGCATAACGGCGGGTTTCACTCTTTCAACATCTGTTGCCGCTTCGTCCGTTTGCTGTTGTTCAGGCTTTTCTTGCGTTTGGCTGTCTATTTGAGCACCCACTTCAAACGCTGCGTTAACAGTCTGGTTATTAAGAGCCCCGACATTAGTGCCAGTAATTTCGGCAATTGTTTGTGCCATTTCTTTTGCAGCCTTTGGTAAAGGCATGTTCGCCGCACCAAAAAACGCCGAATCTATTTGGTTTTTTAATATGCCAAAACCATTGATACTGCCTGCAGATATAGGGTCACCTTCTTCAGCAGTTCTATACTTTGACAAAAACATTTGTTTATCAGGGTTTTTCGGATCAAAAAGCTCAATCGATTGGCGACCATCCCCAAGATCCAATATGTTTTTTACAAAGTAATCTTCGTTGTTCGAGCCTAAGAAAAGAGACTGACGTACACCATCTGAATTCAGCATTGCTACATAAGAATTCATTTTGCCGGGGTCACTGAACAACGCCTCTGCACTCATAGGCTCGCCGTTCGTTGTAAAGTCATTAATGTAGCCAGGAGACAATTTCAATATTTTTGCGTCCAGGTCCTTTTGAACTAGATCCGCAGTCTGTTGTTTGGTTTTGCCTGCGGTCGCCGTAGAGGATAGAGCGGATGCGTTAGCCTGTGCTGTTTGTGAGTCGCGGAGATTTGTGGAAGCGTTGAACTGCCTTGCGCCCTCTCCTAACTTAGCATAATCCGCCGCTAGCGTTCTATTGAACTGGTTTTTCTGAGTTGTCGCTTGCTTTTCCTGAAATTCAGAATTACTCGTTAGCTGCTTTAATTTAAAAGCCAATTCACTTTCAAATTGTTTGTTTTCTATTTCTTTCTGCGCAACTTGACTTCTTTGCTGAGCAATCTGAAGACCTAACGAGGCCTCGAACTGCTTGTTCTGCATGTCTGCTTGCTGGTTGCCCAGTACCGCTTGTACAATTGGGTTGTTATATCCGGCCATCGTTGACTCCTAACCTATTCCGAAGCCAATAACTTGGCCTAACATGTTCATGTTTGATGCGTGTGCAGATGCTTTTGCACGCTGATACTCGGCTTCTCTCGATGCCTCCATACCTGCTGCACTGCCTAAACCACCCATCGCTACGCTTAGCTGCTCTTTACCCATGCCCATGAGTGATGCTTTTAGGCCGAAGTTACGGTCACGCTGATCTACCGCAGCGTTGTTAACCGCACCTGTGTAAGAAGATGCATTACCTAACGAACTCATTCGCTGCTGCGCTGCCTGTTGTGCTGGGGTCATGCTTGCGCCGTATCGGCCCAAAGTGCGTTGTTGCATGCCTGCCGAAACCTGCTGACCTAGAGCCTGCGACTCCTTAGCCCCGTCAATGAGCGCCGTGCTATTGGTATCCGCGAGCAACTCTTCTTCCGTTTTGCCGTAGGTGTCCAAGTAATTTTTTAGCTCGTCACGGGATATGCTGGCGAGAGTGTCTGAAGCGCTAGGACCTTCGGCAACTTGTGCTGGGGCTGGACCGCCACCGCCACCGCCATCACCGTTGTCAGAACCACCTCCAATTTGGGGGCCCGCCGTAGTTGGGGGAGCTGAAACGGGGCCAGTTACATAGCCGCTACCCGGAGGTCCGCCGTTGCCGTAGTTCCTGCCTGGAGGTCCGCCGGTACTTGCCCCTGGACCTATGTTACTTCCCGGTGCCTCTGAGAACCCAGTAACGTAATCTCCTAGTTTTTCTAGTATGCTCATAGTTAGCGCCCCCTCTCGTAACTTGAAATTCGCGGATTTCTAAAGTTGTCTACTTGCATTTGTAACTGATCAATTTTTGATGTGTCAGTAGGGTTGTGCTTCTTGTAGAGGCCTGCACCAAGGTCTTGGCCGAACGCCATATTGGTATCTTGCATGGCGCTAGACGCTTGGGCTTTCGCCATAATTTCTGAGTTCTGGGCACGCGCTGCAGTGGATAGGCCTTGCATAGCAACGCTTCGTCCACCCTGCCCAA
>Ga0209815_1002030_pt1 | contig 12690 bp, 14 predicted proteins | sample CoawatmetaG00DNA_FD_187507 | JGI IMG/M metagenome (GOLD analysis project Ga0209815, IMG submission 187507) | Marine microbial communities from the West Antarctic Peninsula - Coastal water metaG002-DNA (SPAdes) (version 2) | ecosystem: Environmental > Aquatic > Marine > Coastal ...
TGCTATCTTCATCTGTTACTGTCCTCTATGCGTATTGATTCTCTATGTTTATCTTCCAACGTTTGCATTTCATTGAATGACATATCTGATGTTGCTCCCGGTCTAGCAATACTAATACCTATCGGTGCATTTTCGCAACTCATTTTTTGACTTTTTATCAACTCGAACATAATGTTTTCATTTAATATACCGTTATCATCTAATATCTTTTCTCGAACCTTAGTTATATATTTCACATCAAAGTTGCGAGTATATGATTTCATAGCATTCGCACTGCCGAACCAATAATGGTCCGAACAACATCCCATACTGCGCCATATCTCAATGTTATTAAAGTAAATAGTATTTCTATTATATATTTGGGTCGGCATATCTATCCATCTGTTATACCTAGATGGTCGATATGATTGATCATAATCACTTCTGAGGTCATATCGCCAACGAATAATCACGTCATAACTTACATTATTTTTTCTCTCATACTCTATTAGTAAATCCATAGCACGTGCAGTGCTATAAAATTGTCCAAACACACTAAAATAATACATCCAATCATTATATTTTATCTTTGAGTTTGATGACCATTCTTCCCAGCCTGCCTTATTGAATAGATTTTCTTCACCCGAGTATATATCATCTTTCAAGTGTTGCTCAGGATAGTAATCACTATCAAATAAATCTTCTAATGAATCATAACTATCGATTTGTATGGCTTTTGGAGAACAAAGATTAAGGGTAGCAATTGTTTCTTCTTTATCTAACTTCTTTACATCGCTGAATCTGTTGTCGATTCCTGTTACATTATTCCATGGAGAAAAATTTACAACACTGTCCCATGTGTGACAAAAGTAATCTACTTCTACGCCATCCATTTCAAATTCGTTCATCATATGCCGAGCAGTAACATCAAATTGTCTGGTTTGCCCTATTAACAATACTCCTATTCGCATTTTGTGTCCTTTAATTTCAAATTAACTACATACTTATTTATGATAAATATATTTATGAATATATGGTGTTTTGGTGATAGTTGGACATGGGGCGCAGAGTTGTGGGACGACAACATCTGTCCGTTGCCAGTCTTCAAGAAAAAAATGGAAACAGAAGAGAATGGAGTGGATTCGTGGATGTACATTCCCGAGAACAGAAACTATGTAACTAGTAATCGCTGGACTGGAATACTTGAGAGTGATTATGGTCATACTGTTCGTAACTTTGGAGAAAATGGTGCAAGTAATAATCAAATACTAGAAACACTGATACATACATTAGAACATGAAACATCTTTACCAGAATTAATTATTATCTCTTGGACTACACAATACAGATACACTGAACGGGTTGATGACTGGAAACAAAAAGAAAATTCATATTCGAAACACAAATCAATGCCATCGCCAAACTGGCGTGACGTTGTGTTTGAAGATTCATTCTTTCAAGTAGTAAATACGGCATTTAGTATAATACACGAATATAATGTTCCTATGCTAAACATCAACTCATTTTTTAAGAATAAAGTGTGCAATAAGTTTCCAAAACATATTCGTTTTGCTGACGAAACTCTTTTAAGTGTTAGTACAGACAGAAGTATTACAGATATTTCAAAGACAGATTGGCATGCGAATTTGAATAATTGGAAATCAAAGTTAAAAAAGTCGATAGATATGAGTACCTTTAATCTTAGACCCGGAGGACATACCAACGAACAAGGGCATAAATTAATAGCAAAATATATAAACGAGGTGATAACAAATGAAAACATATAAACTAGATGACTTTTATAAGGGATGGATAATGGGCAACTTTGATCCAGCATTAATACGAACAACAGAGTTTGAAGTTGGAATTCACACTCATAAAAAAGGTGGGCCAAGCGAACCACATTATCAGTTGACTTCTTACGAATATAATGTTATAATAAAAGGAAAACTTATAGCAAACGATAAGACATTAAGTGATGGTGATATATTTGTGTATGACCCGAATATTGTATGTCATGTAGAATTTTTAGAGGACACTACGATTGTGTGTGTAAAGACTCCAAGTGTTGGTCCAGAAGATAAAGTGTTAGCGCCAGTAGATTAACAGGATAATATTATTATGGAACTATATAGAACAACAAAACCAGAAGACCACTTCAGTTGTAAATTCTTTTTAATGAGTAAGACAACATTAAAAGAAGCCGCAGAGGCTTTAGCCATAGGTCAAAGTATTGGAAATCCTTCAGTTCGAAGTAAGTACGAAACACCAGAAATGATGCAAAATCATAGTGCTAAAGTTGTTATTAGAGACCCATCCGATTTAGAAAAAGTAAAAACAGGCGTAGTAGAAATTGCTTGGCCGTATAGAAACATTGATTGGTATGCGGATGGTATTGCACAATTAATGTGTACCGTGATGGGCGGACAAATGGACATTGATATTATACAACAGTGCCATTGGATTGATATAGATGTAGACAAAACTAAAACAGGATGGAAAGGACCATCATACGGTCTAACTGGGTTTAGAGAACACGTACAATCATTTGACAAACCTTTGCTCGGTACTATTGTCAAGCCAAAGACTGGACTTACACCAGAGATATTAAAAGACATTGTACAACAAATGGTAGACGGAGGTGTTGACTTTATTAAAGAAGATGAGATAATGAGTAACCCTGCTTGTCTAACTTTGAACCAACGTATTGATATTGTGCAACCTATATTAGACAGAAGCAAAACAGTTTATTGTTATTGTATCAACTCTGACCCACATACACTCATGGACAAAGCAAGAACAGTTAGTAGTCGGGGTGGCATGGGAGTACATATTAACTTCTGGAGTGGAATGGGCGCTTACAAGGCTATTAGAGACGAAGATAATGGAACATTCATACACTTTCAAAAGAGCGGTGATAAAGTTCTTACAAGCAAGTACAATGCCTACAGAATTGAATGGTCTGTCTTATGCAAACTAGCAGGACTTATAGGCTGTGATACTATTCATGCTGGCATGTATGGCGGCTACATGGACATGGGATATGAAGAACTTAAAAATATTCAAAATGTTTGCTTAGAACAAAACATGGTACCAGCATTTAGTTGTGGCATGACAAAAGAATTAATTCCAGGCATTAGAGAAAAGTTCGGCAACGATTGGATGGCTAATATAGGAGGGGCAATACACACCCATCCTAGTGGCATCGAAGTTGCTGTTAAAGAACTTAGAGCAGTAATCGATAATGGATAAGAATACTAGATGCTAAACGTATTACAATTATGTGCGGGCAAAGGCTCTAGGTTCAAGTCAATGTCTGACGTGCCCAAGCCATTCATACATCTAAATGGAGTGCCAATGTTTCAGTCTGCTATTGATAGTTTAGGATTTAAAACAGCAAGAATGCACTATCTATTTCAAGAAACCCATGTTAAAGAATATAATCCTGCCCAATATATAAATGAAAAGGACATTGTCCATACTGTCAACCATTACACAAGTGGAGCGGCAACAAGTGCTACAATCGTAGTTCGTGATAGTGAATATCGCCACGAACCTTGGTTAATAGTCGATTGTGATTTTATGTTAAATACGCCATATGACTCAGCAGATTACGAAGCAGTATTAAATTCAAGTAATGAGAGTGTCTCTATGGTACAGTACGCTCCGTGGGATGTAGCAGGTAGTTATGTATGTCTTGTTGATAGCAAAATAATTGGAGTAGCAGAGAAACAACCAATAAGTAAATATAAGAATACAGGACATTATCATTGGTCCACTGGCGATATGCTAATAGATGCCTATGATTTTTATTTAGAAAATGATTTGATGTCGAATGGTGAGTTTTACATAGCACCGTTGTATAATTATTTAATTCAAAATGACATTCCATGTTCCGTATATTTTACTAAAGGATTTATTCCTATTGGAACTCCAGCCGATTATAAGGAATACACAAAGAAATGAAAGCAAGAAAAGTAACGACCATAATATTAGACTTAGATGGAACGCTGATAGATGCAAATTTGTTACATCGTCAGAGTTTTGAGTGGGCAATTTCTCAAGTTAGTGATTTCAAAATGACACTTGAACTTGAGGACGAACTGGAGGGGGTCTCTACATTAAATAAGGTCATACATATCAATGAGACCTATAACAAAGAGATACCACTTGACAAAGTATACCACTTGAAACAAGTATACACAGAAAAGAATATGCATACACTAGATATGAATTCTGAACTGATTACTACATTACAAACAATATCTGGCAAATATTCTATAAACCTTGCCAGCAATGCAAGAAGCAAGTTTGTTTTTAGTGTGTTAAATAAGTTTAAACTTGATATGTTTGATATTGTGCTAACTGCAAATTATATTCCATTAGAACTTAGAAAGCCCAATCCTTTTATCTTCAATGAATGTATGCGATTATTAAACGTACAGCCAGAAGAGTGTTTAGTGATTGAAGATAGCACAATAGGAATTACTGCAGGAATACATAGCGGCGCAGGCAAAGTAGTGCGTGTGACGAGCCCACAACATACATTAGAAATATTAAAGAAGTTAATATGAAGTTCATAGCACACAGAGGTAATACGAATGGCATTACTGAATTTGAAAATAAAATTGAGTATCTAAGTCATGCATACTCGTTGGGGTATGGACTAGAAGTAGATATCCGATATTACAACAACAAATTATACTTCGGCCATGACGAACCACAAGAAGAAATAGATTACGAATTAATAACTCGTCCTGATGTATTTGTCCATCTTAAAGATTTTAAGAGTGTAGAACTGTTGGCGCACCGTAAAGACCTTAATATGTTTTGGCATAATAGTGATGATCTGGTGTTCACTACACATGGCTATATCTGGTGTAATCCAGGAAATAATATACCACATACTAAAAGTGTTTGGTTATGTTTAGGTGATACTCCGGTGCCACCAAAGATACCAGGTATATATGGAATATGTATGGATAAAATAGAACAATGATGAGAAAAATAACACTATATTCAACAGAAGATTTATCTGAATTCTCTGATCCAGAGAAAAGAAAAATACACACACAGTTCGCTGGTTATAACAGTAATAAAATAGATTTGACAGAAAAACATATTTCTAGTTACACTAGCCCCGGCTCGGGAGAAGAAGTTTATATTTTAGTCAACGCATATAAAAAGTGGAATGAGGCATTCGGTATGAACTTTATTTCACAGATAATGTCACGCGGTGAAGAAAATGACAAACAAAATTTGAATCCATCAGAAATGAAATCTTACTATGAGCAAAAGGGTTTTGGCTCTGATATGATTGCGAAATACAAAGAAAGGTTTTTTCAACCACATTCAAATAAAGTAAGAACAGATGCGGCAAATGGAAAAATAAAAATAATTCTGTTTCATGCACTCGAAGGATATTATGCTCTAAATTTTGATTATATGTGTAATGTCCTCGGTATACCAGCAGAGAGTTTAATATATATTAGCGGCGATACAACTATAGCCGACCACGGATATCATGTTGAGTGTCATTTCTTTAACTACTGGGAACGCAGTAGTCAGAGATTTGTAGATGACCGAATTCAAATAGTTAAAGAACCGTTTCAGAAACAGTTAGACCTTATTAGAAATAAAACTGTAAGACCATATTATAACACAGTCTACAACAGACAATATAGAGACCACAGATTACAATTAATGGGAATGCTTAAAAGAGACAATCTACTTTCCAATATGATTTGGAGTTGGGGTGGACTGAAAAAGAATGACCCATATATGCGCCCTCTTAGAGACCTAGTTGAGAAAAATCCAGAATCAAATGATACAAACTTCGTAGACTCATATATATGGCAATTATCAAACGAACAATCACAAGAGACTAGAGATGCAATGAAAGAATTATTGTATTTAGAAAATATACAAAATGGTAAAACATCGATAGAAGATTTAGATATAAATCTAGTTTGGACTTTGAATTTCGACCACATATACAATGTGTATTATCAATTCATATGTGAAACTTGGGCAACTACTGGAGCAACTTGTTTTCTAAGTGAGAAAGCATATAAGCCATTTATGTTGGGTCAACCATTCATACAATGGGGAGATCCGGGTGCAATACAATCATTGCGTGATAGTGGATATGATACATATGATAAATGGATTGACCATTCTTATGATTTGATATCAGACAAATGGGGTAGACTTAACAGTCTTAATAGTACAGTTAAAAAATTAAATACACTAACACTTGATGACCACGCAGAGATGTTATATGAGATGCGACACGAAATTGAAAACAACTATCACAATTTGATGCGGGCTAAAGAAAGATACTCATTGTTTGATTGGAAGTAAGGGACAATTACTATTAGCAATCATCCCTTATTATATTAGTAGTATTCCTAGAATGAATAACCAACTGTTTCGATTTTGTAACCCCCACTTTTGAATTTAGCAGAAAAGTCACTTCTAGTTTTGTTAAAGATGTGGCCTTCATCAAGCACATTACTATCTTCATCTAAGATGTAGTAAGTTTGCCCCATACCCCACTCCCAATTCCAGTCTCTCGTATTTGCAAAAGGAGTAATTCGTTTATGGTCGGGTGAATGATTCTCCCACCTGTCTCTTTCTATTTCATTTGTATTAACATAAGAGACACCTTCACAAATCATATCATCTATGCCGTCGCTATTTAAATCAATAAACTTTGGCATACAAGCCTGATTCCAAACAATCGCTTCGTGTAAATGGACAGGAGTACTGGCTTGTGTATGCTTATCCTGAAATGTACGAAAACGTTTGGGGTGCAATTTTAGTTGCTTTGACCTGGTAATCTCTTTAGTCGTAAACTCTCTATTGCCCAAATTTTCAACTAACACAACCGCACTACCTACAGTCCACTTAGATAATAAATTAAGAGCAATATCAACATCACCATCATTGCCAATGTCTACGGTGGTTTGACTTGCACCTCCACTAGTAAAGTAAACTTCACCCTTGTCAAATGCTTTATCATTCCATTCAGATAAGTCGATAAATGTCATATCATTCCAAGAGAACTGGTCACTTTCATTGCCCCAAAATATTCCTGGGTTCTTTAGTTGGTGGTTATGATATTGATTTTGAAAAAAGGTTGTTCTTTTGCTTCCGTGGTCTGCTATAGCAAGAACATCAGTAAATCCGTCGTTATCAAAATCGGCAATACGAAAACCCCAAATATTTTGAACGTATCCGTGATTTATACTTTTTGGCGTTCGCAGACACGATTTGACTGTGAAATTTGCATTGCCGTCATTATAAGCACAAGTAATGTTTTTAGCGCCTAATTGATGATAGATAATATCAATATCACCATCATTGTCTAAATCACCAACATCGTGTGCGTGTGTAAATCCATCTTTACCGATGTACTTGGGGGTAAATATACCTTCACCTGTATTTGTAAGTAATACTATACCACCGTAATTATAATGACCGATATGTCCTACACTACTTACCGCCACTACCATATCCATCCTGCCATCACCATTGAAGTCTGCAACTTTCATATTGTCTCCTCTCCCAAATGTTGTATTTGGTGATTCGAGTGTGTCAAACATATCGTATTCTTCCCACTCCTCGATCCACGGAGATACCACTAAATTCGCAGTGTTTTGTGTAACTCCGACCCCGTTTGCTGTATAGGGTGGGTCTGAGTTAAATACCAAATCTTTATGTCCATCATCATTGATATCAATCAAGGGTATTTGGACATATCCAAAAAATGCTGTTCTAATTGCAAATGCCCATTGTAAGTTGACAAGGCCAGAAAAATTATTAGATTGGTACTCATCGTGGACATTAATACTTACTGGTCCAACATTTGTATTCGTATTAGATGAGGATGTTTGTTTGGTCGGAACTCCACACTTGAATACATAGTAACTACCATCACTAGAAATTGTTCTGTCTGGCTCACTGCCATCGGAACATCCTGCGGCGTGTGTTATACTGGTTGTTCCCAGTAACGCCATTGTTATTAACATAATCATTGATTTTTTCATATTATATACCTCTCCTTATTGTTGAATATAAGTATATTATAACACAAACTGTCCATTTGTCAAGTTTTTGCTGGTTTTTATACAGATAAATACATTATATCAGTATATAATATATAATAAAGGCAAATCTATGAAAAAACCTTGGAGTTCATTTTCATCACCTGACCATTGGAAGTCTAATGGAAACCACACACACTTTGAAAACAAAGACAATGATGGCAATACTATCGGCATGGATAAATGGGAGAACGACTATCTTACGAGAAGTCTAGTAAATGATGAAACACTCGCAAAGAAGCACATATTATTTATTGGTGACAGTTTTATATACGGCCATGGAGTAACAAGAGGCAACACAATATCAGATTATTTTGATAACTTAACATCTGATGATTATTCTTGTTTTAATTTAGGAGTACCAGGAGCAGGCGCTGATATTTTTTTGTTGAGATTACAACAATGGTGTAATAAATTTGGCAACCAGACTCATACTATATATTTTGGAATCTCTAATTTAACTAGAATCGCTCACTGGGAATCAGAAAATATAGACTGGGCGTGGGATGATAGTGTATATGCTGAAGAGGCGAACCAATGGAACTGGTGGTATAGGGCGGCTAAAACAATGCCAACACAAGTAGGGTTTGAAAAAAGACTTGAAAGAATAAAAACTATTCATGCAAGTTATCAAAATTTATTATCAAACGTGCAATCTATGGTAAGATTTGACGCAATGATACAAGCAGTGATAAATCTATCAAAGGCTTACAATTTTAGTGTATATTTTTTTGATACTTGTTGTGAGTTTAATGATAAAGACTTAGAAATAATACAGGAACAAACAGAAGATTATAATGTTAAATGGTGCAATAGTTATGACGCTAAGCCAATGAGTACACTAGGAACGTTGAGCAATGAGGATTGGGATAAATATTATATTAAGAATGATGGACATTGGACACCAGAAGGAAACAAAAAGGTTGCGTCAATATTATATAATGAAACAGAAGAATGGTATAAAAAAATAAAGTTCGAGGAGGACACATGAAAGTAGGTTTTATTGGAGTAGGCAAATTAGGTATGCCTTGTGCAGAAGCAGTTGCACAAAAAGGACACGATGTTTCAGCATACGATGTTATGCCGAGAACAAGTGAATATGTGAATGTGAAAGAGAGCATAACAGAAACAGTAAAAGATAGAGACATTGTATTCATTGCTGTTCCTACACCACACGACCCGTTATATGATGGCAATGCTCCAACCGCCCATCTAACACCGAAAGACTTTGGGTACGACACTGTGGTTGATGTTATCAAAGAAGCAAATGAAACTATGAACGAAAGTCAATTACTCGTTCTTATTTCGACCGTGCTTCCTGGAACAGTTCGTAGAGAGTTTATACAGCATGTAACAAATCCTCGATTTGTATATAATCCATATCTAATCGCAATGGGCTCAGTTGCGTGGGATATGGTAAATCCAGAAATGGTTATGATTGGTACAGAAGATGGAAATGAAACAGGTGATGCGAAAGAACTGGTAGACTTCTACAAGACTATAATGGAAAACAATCCACGATATGAAATTGGCACTTGGGATGAATGTGAATGTATCAAAGTGTTCTACAACACATTCATTAGTGCAAAGATTGGACTAGTGAATATGATACAGGATGTAGCAGAGAAACAAGGTAACATTAATGTTGACGTTGTGACAGATGCTCTTGCTAAGTCAACGATGCGTATTATGGGACCACAATATATGACTGCTGGAATGGGTGATGGTGGTGGTTGTCATCCACGTGATAATATTGCTTTACGTTATATGGCAAATGAATTAGATTTAGGTTATGACTTGTTTGATGCAATTATGAATGCACGAGAGATACAAGCAGATAATTTATCAAAACGATTAGAATGGTATTCTAAAGAAAGAGGATTACCAATCGTTATACATGGTAAAGCATATAAGCCAGGTGTTCCTTACTTAGAAGGAAGTTATAGTATGTTGGTTGCTTATTACTTAGAAAAACGTGGACACATAGTAAGATATGTAGACCCTAAGACTGGTGATGATTACCAACCAGAAGAACCGTGTGTGTTCTTACTGGCACATAGTGCAAGTACAACATATGAATACATGCAAGAAGAAGGTGATAATACTGACATATTATATTGTGATATACCGAGTGGTTCAGTTGTTGTTGACCCATGGCGAAAGTTCATAGGAAATGATGACGTTGAAGTAAATCATTATGGAAATAGTAGGAGAGTTTAGAGAGGTAAATTTATATTTCTTTGATGATACTCTTTGAAATCTTTGATTATATCGTTCTCATGTATATCGAAGTAGTGTTGATAATCAAAAAAATCGTATAATCTTTTTATCTCATCTCTATCGTTATCAACAAACAACCTTCTATAATCAACCAATTCATCGGCCCGATTAGCCACATCATCACTGGTAGGAAAAATGTCTCTTCCATTATGGGTGTCACCGTGTTTAAAAGCCAGAACTTTTGACGTTATACTTGCTAACTCATCATCGATAGTAACAAGCATATTTTTATAATTGTCTGGCACAGGTATATTAATTTCTCTGACAGACTGGTGAGAAGAAAAATATAGATTTTTATTTTCTATATTGTGTATTTCGAACAGCGTGGGTTTAGATGGTTGGTCTTTATAGTCTATATAGTCTATTATACCACTCTGGTCTATCCAACCTACATCACTTTTAAACTTACTAGAAAAGTATTCATTAGTTTCTGTGTTGTAATAAAATAATGGAGATTCCTTTAAAAATAATACTTGGTATGTTAAAAAATTTAACCCAAGCCCTGCACCAACAGTTAATTCTCTAATCTTTGTCATTGTGTTAACAAAACATATCATCGAACTGTTTAAGTTCAGGCATACAGTCGGTTGCAACTTTCAGATTTTTATCGCCATACTCTTTAAATGATTTGATAATTTTTTTCTGATTTTCTATGTATAGTTCTGATAAATTAAAGAATTCATAAAGTTTTTGGATTTCTTTGGCGTCTGCTTCTATAAAAACTTTATTGTAATCTACAATAACATCTGCATACTCAATGCTCTTGTTGTGCCAATCAACCCAAGCGGTTATCTTTGTCTCGTCTCTTTCATAGAAATATTCTTTTCTTACTCGTTCTAGTACTAATTGGTTATCATTTTTATAGTTATCAAGCACTTGAATTAATGCAGTAGAATAAACATCAAACTTAAATGCTCCTGTTTTTCTCTCGGGTATATCAAGTTTTCTATTTTGAAATAGAAATGTATCAACTAAGTCGTGGGAGATTACATACGAGTTAGCACAATTCTTACGATGTAAGTCTACATAAAACAAATAGACATCTTCAAGTACTTGTATGATTTTAGTTCTCGTCTGTTTTATTTCGTCAATCATATCTTTATTCCAGCCATAATGTTCCCAATGGTCAAATCCAAGATAATTCAAATAAAAATGAGGCAGATAATAAAACATAGTGTAATCTAATCTATGTGTGACAAAATACTGTCTAACTTTTTCTCGGTGGCCAAAATCTTTGTAAAACTCTGGAGGGTCATTTGTGTCTGTGGGTAATTTTCTTAAAAGAGAATCGTACCGGCTAAGTATAGAGATAAAATCGCTACTAAGTCCAGACATAAAAGAAGAAAATGCGAGTCTCACAGAATAAGTGTGGTCAAAACCTCCGTGGTGTTTTGAAGCCAGCAAATCAATCTTTCGGTCATAGTCGAAGACGTTTTTATTATTACCAGCATCTATATTATGAGACACTCCCCATAATATATTTTTTGCTATATAGTTTGAGCCTGCGCCAGCAGGCACAGAGAAGTCTCTTACATTAATCATATGTACATTATATCATAACTGAATCGATAAAGCAACCAATCAAAGTGAGTCTTTACTTGGTTCTACTTTTTTAATTGATGTCTTGGCAGTCTCAGATGCAGTTCGAACATCACGTTCTAGTTGCTCTAATAACTCTACTGACTTACTTACATGCTTTGCCATTGTGTAGTCTTGTGTCCACTTAGCACGAAGTTGGGCATTCTTTAGACTGTCACGTATAGAACTGAACTTGTTTTCTATCTGTGCCTCTGAAAGTGAAGATACTGCTGGCGCACCAGTAAACAAATCTGCAAGAACTTCGTCAGCAGATTGTATAGTTTCCTTTTCTCTTTCACCAAACTTACGTCTTGTGACTGTCTTACCGCCATCTGGTGATTCATAAATATATTCAACTCTTGTTTTATCAGACATGTTACTCTCCGTAAATACGTATATCTTTATTTATCTTATGAGTTAATGAAAGAAATCGTTATCCCCTAAGGATATATGCTATAAAGCAACCGTATAATAATAAGACAACTAGTAACCCCATTAAATCTCTATCTCATTTAGTCCGAACTCTCTATCTAAATATTTGTATTCTACTTTGACTGGGTCCCATACTTTGATGTGTTCTAACACGTCTTGTGGGTTGAATGGTCCACATGTGTAAACGTCTAATTGTATTAGTGCTGGGTCTGTGTCGTTCCATACGTGACACGCAAAGTGTGATGTCTCAATGATAACAACGCAAGTTGGTCCATTGTTGCCAGGCATGTAGTCGATGTTTCCTGATATTGGT
>Ga0209815_1002031_pt1:0-5000 | contig 12690 bp, 9 predicted proteins | sample CoawatmetaG00DNA_FD_187507 | JGI IMG/M metagenome (GOLD analysis project Ga0209815, IMG submission 187507) | Marine microbial communities from the West Antarctic Peninsula - Coastal water metaG002-DNA (SPAdes) (version 2) | ecosystem: Environmental > Aquatic > Marine > Coastal ...
ATTGCGGAAAATTCCCCACTGCTGCCTCCCGTAGGAGTCTGGACCGTGTCTCAGTTCCAGTGTGTCTGATCGTCCTCTCAAACCAGATACTGATCGTCGCCTTGGTAAGCTCTTACCTTACCAACAAGCTAATCAGCCGCGAGCTTCTCTCTAGGCGGATAAATATAAATCCATTTCACTCGGAAGCATATGGGGTATTAGCATTCGTTTCCAATTGTTATCCCCCTCCTAAAGGTAAATTCTCACGTGTTACTCACCCGTCCGCCACTAAAGTTAAAAACTTTCGTACGACTTGCATGTGTTAGGCATACCGCTAGCGTTCATCCTGAGCCAGGATCAAACTCTCTTAAAATATCCATAATTTATTTTTTATTTATCACTTAAACGTGAAAAAGAAATCTACAATAGATTATACCACATTCTATATATTACTATGCTAAATGTGCCATAATATTAAATATTTAATTTAAATATTTAATATTATGGCACATTTAGAAGGGTTAAAGAATATTTAGTTTGAAAATAGATAATAATAAGATTTAAAATTAATTTTATTATTAAAAAAGTCAAGCTTGGTCATCTATATAATCTTATTCATTTAGTTCAGAGAAGAGGTTAAACTAGTTAAGGTGAGAACGTTAGTTTGGAAGTTGTTAAAAGTGAAAATATAAAAAAAATATTGAATCAAATTCTGACGGTTACTTTAAATAATTACTCCTTTCCGTTAATTATATTATTTCACTTGATCCAGTAAATGAAGGAGTGTGTTATATTTTTCTTTTTTTACTTCTAAACTCTATTTGGCCATAATTTTGTATTTTAAAACTTGTTACAAAGAGTCTTAAATAACTTTTTCTATTATTCACTTGTTTATATTGCTGTAATGTTTGGTTTGAATATAACTAAACGCGATAAATTGTAAATATTAAAAAAAACGACTAGTAGAAATAAAGTAATTGTTGGGGTAAGGTGTTCCAATCTATTAATGCACTTACAAATTATTTGATGGATAATACTTATATAATTTTTTTACCTAGGTTGATTTAGTGATAGATTTTCACCTTATTAATTAATAATTATTAGGTTATGTTTAATTTATAATAGAAAATAATTACGACATTATTTTTTCTATTTTTTAATGAAATAGGATAATCCTATTTCATTAAAAAATTTTTTTTTACTAAATAAGCCCTAAAAAATCTTTAGAAGTAGTAAGAATCGAATCTACAAACGTTGTTGAATCTAATATAGAATGTACTTCAAGACCTGATAATACTGGTCGAAAATCTATACCAAATTGATTATAGTTTTTTTCCATGAAATTCAATATATCAGGCCGTTGTGAATACCAAAATTCTCGAAGATTCGTTGGTATTGGGTATTTATACCATAAATATGGTAAATAATGAAATTGTATGACCTCTTTTATATCACCATCAATTAACATTTTAACTTTATTACCTTCAGTTGGTAAAAATGGCATAGTAAAAACTAAATGGTTGGCTGAATCTGCAATTTTTCCAATCATTAACATTAAAATAGTGGGCACTAAATCAATTCCTACAAAACATGGTAATATACCAGCTAAACCGTCATAAATCCAATCTACAAAATCAACTGCAAATACCCAAGGTAAAGTATAAGGATTAATTACAATCATCCAAAATAAAATTGTCCTCAAAGTAACAATTGTCCCGTACAGTAATACAACATAAAAAAATGCATCACGGCACAATTCTAAAATTGAATGATCAACTGTTATATTAAAATGCATTTGAATATACCCTGATAGCCAATCAGGGAGAAAGTACATATTCCTATAATTTTCAACATAAAAATTATAATAACCTTCTGCCTCATCATGATAAAAATGTTTCTCAACAGGCATTGTATAAGGAAAGGTACCTAATAATGATTCAGTTAAAGTTTCAGGCCGTTGTTCTTGTTCAGGTGGTATCTTTGTAATATGTTTAGGCAATAAATCTTGGCTCGTTAATTGCTCACGTACTTTTTGGTCTAATGGATAAATTGGCATTCCGGGAACATCGGGATATCCTAAAAATCGAGCTATAGAATCAAGAAATACTTTAAACCCGTCATAAACTATTTTTTGTACTTCTTTGATACGGTTGTTAAAAACCATTCTTTAAATTTATTTTTAAAAGTAATTTATTTATTTTACTAACAATATTCTATATATATATATAGATTAGTCTATAGTAGTTGTCAAGTTTTGATTGCATTAAAATGACTTGTTTTTTGTTTACTAATTTTTATATAGCATTTTGACTCAAATTTATAGGAAAAATCTATAATTCGTGAAAAAGATAATATTTTTTATTGAGAGAATGTCTTAACTTTAAAATAAAAAAAATTCATTTAGTAAATGTTAAAAACATATTGCATCTATTATTATTTGATAAATTTAGTTTTATAACCTATAAAATAAGTTAAAAGATATTTAATTAAATTTTTAATTACTTAACATAATTTCATATCTATGATATAGTTAACATCGTTATTGGAAGAATAACGGGATATAGCTCAGTTTGGTAGAGTACCTGCTTTGGGAGCAGGGTGCCGTAGGTTCAAATCCTACTATCCCGATGTAAAAATTAAGAAATATCTTACTTTGAAATGTTTTTAATTTCACAAAATGTCATTTCAGTTACCATAGAAAAATTTGTTCGATTATTTACAAATTTATTTCCGATAAAATTAAAAATCATGTATAATATATTATGAAAACTCGTATTTAACAAATAGATAAACATATTAACTATTTTTTATTTTTTATGAGGGTTTCATAGATTTCCGTCTCCCAAAAGGAGAAAATCAATGGCAATAAGCTCAACAGAGCGTCGCTCAAAAAACGTACAAGTTTTTGTAGAAAAAGACGCTGTCGAAACTAGTTTCGCAAAATGGGCCCAACCAGGACATTTTTCAAGAACTTTAGCTAAAGGTCCAAAAACAACTACATGGATTTGGAACTTACATGCTGACGCTCATGATTTTGATAGTCAAACAAGCTCATTAGAAGAAGTTTCTCGTAAGATTTTCAGTGCACATTTTGGTCAATTAGCAATCATCTTTTTTTGGATTAGTGGGATGCACTTCCATGGTGCATACTTCTCTAATTATTCTGCTTGGTTAGCAGATCCCATCGGTATTAAGCAAAGTTCACAAGTAGTTTGGCCAATTGTGGGTCAAGAAATTCTAAACGCTGATGTTGGTGGCAATTTCCAAGGTGTTCGAACAACATCAGGTTGGTTCCAAATGTGGCGAGCAGAAGGAATTACTAGTGAAGTCGAATTATATTGGACAGCAATTGGTGGTTTAGCTATGTCAGCAATTATGTTATTTGCTGGTTGGTTCCATTACCATAAAGCAGCACCAAAGTTAGAATGGTTCCAAAATGCAGAATCAATGATGAATCATCATTTAGCTGGTTTATTAGGTTTAGGCTGTTTATCATGGTCTGGTCATCAAATTCATATTGCATTACCAATTAATAAATTATTAGATGCAGGTGTTTCACCACAGGAAATTCCTTTACCACATGAATTCTTAATTAACCGTGATTTAATGGCACAGTTATATCCAAGTTTTAGTAAAGGTTTAGCACCATTTTTTGGTGGTAATTGGGGTGAATATTCTGATTTTTTAACATTTAAAGGTGGTTTAAACCCTGTAACAGGTGGTTTATGGTTAAGTGATATTGCACATCACCATTTAGCATTATCAGTTTTATTTATTATTGCTGGTCATATGTACCGTACAAATTGGGGTATCGGTCACAACATGAAAGAAATCTTAGAAGCTCATAAAGGTCCTTTTACCGGTGAAGGTCATAAAGGGTTATATGAAATTTTAACAACATCATGGCATGCTCAATTAGCTATTAATTTAGCAATGATGGGGTCTTTAAGTATTATTGTAGCACATCATATGTATGCAATGCCTCCATACCCTTACATTGCAACAGATTACGCGACACAATTATCTTTATTTACACATCATATGTGGATTGGTGGGTTTTGTGTAGTTGGTGGTGCAGCTCATGGTGCTATCTTTATGGTTCGTGATTATACACCAGCAAATAATTACAATAACTTGTTAGATCGTGTGTTACGACACAGAGATTCAATTATTTCACATTTAAATTGGGTTTGTATTTTCTTAGGCTGCCATGCATTTGGATTCTATGTTCATAACGATACTATGCGAGCATTAGGACGCCCTCAAGATATGTTCTCAGATAAAGCAATTCAATTACAACCAATTTTTGCACAATGGATTCAAAATATCCATTTATTAGCACCTGGAACAACAGCACCAAATGCTCTAGCAACAACAAGTTATGCTTTTGGTGGTGATGTTATTGAAGTTGGTGGAAAAATCGCAATGATGCCAATTAAATTAGGCACCGCTGATTTCATGGTACATCATATTCATGCATTTACAATTCATGTAACAGTGTTAATTTTACTAAAAGGTGTATTATATGCACGTAGTTCAAAATTAATTCCGGATAAAGCAAATTTAGGTTTCCGATTCCCTTGTGATGGTCCAGGTCGTGGTGGTACGTGTCAAAGTTCAAGCTGGGACCATGTATTTTTAGGTCTATTCTGGATGTATAATTCAATCTCAGTTGTACTTTTCCATTTCAGTTGGAAAATGCAATCTGATGTTTGGGGATCAATTACCCCAGATGGTACTATTTCACATATTACAGGTGGAAATTTTGCAAAAAGTGCAATTACAATTAATGGGTGGTTGCGTGATTTCTTATGGTCACAAGCTTCTCAAGTAATTCAATCATATGGCTCAGCATCTTCAGCATATGGTTTAATTTTCCTAGGGGCGCATTTTATTTGGGCATTTAGTTTAATGTTCTTATTTAGTGGTCGTGGTTATTGGCAAGAATTAATTGAATCAATTGTATGGGCACATAATAAATTAAACTTTGCTCCTACAATTCAACCTAGAGCTTTAAGTAT
>Ga0209815_1002033_pt1 | contig 12687 bp, 24 predicted proteins | sample CoawatmetaG00DNA_FD_187507 | JGI IMG/M metagenome (GOLD analysis project Ga0209815, IMG submission 187507) | Marine microbial communities from the West Antarctic Peninsula - Coastal water metaG002-DNA (SPAdes) (version 2) | ecosystem: Environmental > Aquatic > Marine > Coastal ...
GCCTTCTCTCCTTATGAGGATATAGGTGATACCCCGGATAATGATGATAAAGGTGTTTTTGTCAATAGTGATCCCTCTGAGAGCTATAACCCGGAACGGGATGACATGTCTAATAATAATAATAAGGCTGATCAGGAGTATACGTTAGATGATAACTATTTTGCTAAAAATAATACTGATATAAGTGATATTACTGATATTGATAGTCGTAAACCTGTGATGAGTCCAGCACAGAAAATACTGGATGAGAAACTGAATTTATGTATAAATGGGATACGTCTGATTGTAGATAGATTAGATAAAGATGCGTATGCGGAAGGCAAACAAGCTATGATGAACACTACCCATCCGTATAATACCGATAAGAAAGAGGAGATATAATATTATGGAGCCATGGCTATTGAAAGAACCAAGCACTACAGGACATTTCTATGTCAGTATAATAAAGAGTATAGTACGTATAGCAGCTGGTGTCTGTCTTATTATGGTACCTGCTGTATGGACTGTTCAAGGATGGGAGTTAAATCTTCTTGCTTGGTGTGGTGGTCTATTGATAGGTGCTGAAGTTCTTGGTATACTAGAGGAGATCGTATAGCAAAATGATGATATTAGAAACATGGATACTGATCATATCATTCGCATTTTATAATGCAGACGATATACTGGAGAGTGATTCATTCAGCATTGATATGGAGTCAAGAGTAGTATGCGAGCAGCGCGTAGATAAATTTAACAAAACTGCGATAGAGAATGACGTCGATACAATAGGAACGATATCTGCATCATGCTTTGACTCTTCATTAATAGAGAAGGAAGTATAGTGTTGTTCTGGGAGGTTGTCGCATTACTATGCATACTACTAGGCTCTCACTACTATCTATGGAAATACTCGTTCAATGAAGGACTGGTCCAAGGGTGCGAGTCAGCACTGGATCAGCTTGAAATAGAGAAGGTAATCAAGGTAGATGATGATGGTAAGATATGGCAATGGGAGCACTATATTAATAGAAGGGGCAAAGGCAAATGAACAAAAACAAAATTTCGGAGAAACTTCATGTTAGCAACTTCCCTCTACCGGAGGAGCGTGATGATTCAGATATAAATCCTGACGATCCTGTTATACTACAGGGGACTGATATTAATTTTACCCCTGATGGTGAAGAGAGTGTTATTGCCGACCGTACAGGTGAAGATGATACTGATATGATATATCCTTTGGAGTTTATTAATACTGCTGGTGATACGATTCGTCTGGATATGAACCCTATCCAGGAACTACTGAATGAGAAACTAAATCGGTTAATTAAGTCTGTGGATATATTACATAATAATACTGTAAGCATTATGCAGAAAATAGATAACGAAGGGATTGATAAATGAGTATGCCGTTTAAGACAGAGAATAGAGATGGTCTGGAACTCGTCGTAGCAGGATTCGAACTGCTGAATGAAAGACTAGATATACTGACAAAGTCAGTAGAGAACTTACATGATAAAGTAACTAGCGCTAATAGGTCTATCGATAATGTTAGAGAAGAAATTCTACAGAGAATAGATCAGCAATATTATAGTCCAATGGATAAGAAATGATGCACGGTGGTAAAATGACTGAATTGCTTGATACATTAAAGGTTCTTAAAACTGAACTGAAGGATGTCTATAAGCTAGCAGGGATCAATGATTCAACTGAAGATGTCAAGAGGTATCTGGAGAAGAGAGTGTTTACATTGGAGCGTGAGATAGATATGGACAAGAGAAACTACAGCAAGAAATTCGAAGATTGGATTGATAAACAGCCTACGAGACAAGCTAATGGATTATCTATTAGTGATACAATAACAAGGAGTAAAGATGGCGAAGAAGGCTAATTATAGTTCTGATGCGATAAAGCATGAGAAACATAAGAAAGTTACATCTATTGGTAGAGCAGCAAGATGTACACCTAAGAATAAGAATAAGAAAAGACAATGGAAGAGATATAGAGGGCAGGGTAATTAGATGCTTAATAATAACCTGACCGCAATCTTAATTGTAGTAGTAGTACTAGCTGCAATCGTTTTATGTAGCATAGGGAGTTAGTAGGTTTGTATCTATGTCTGTGTAATGGAGTCAATGAGCGTACAATAAGAGATATGATCAGAAAAGATAAGCTAAGAACTGCTAAGCAGGTATATGATATCATTGGTGATCCTCAGTGTGGTAAATGTAGGTCATATATTAATAAATATATAGACAAGGATAAGGAGGGACTACTATGATAAGAAAAATAAGAAAGTACTTAGGAATCGACCCCTTAAAATTTACTAAACTAGATAAATGGATCCTGGCTATACTGTTACTTCTGTCATTAGGAGGATTATTATGGACTTAAAAACTAAGATCGCATGGGTATGTAGCTACATTACTACAATCGCATGGATAATAATCATATGTTCATGCATATTATACGTATTCGGTATACCACATGCAACAGCAAATGATAAGATATTCAATAAATGTAAGGCCTGTCACTCATTCGAGAAGAATAAATTAGGTCCTCACTTACAAGGTATTGTCGGAAGACAAGTTGGTAGTGTGGAAGGATATAAGTATAGTAAGGCTTTACTTAATAGACAGTCGTTAAGATGGACAGAAGACAATCTTAGAGCGTGGTTAACTAAACCTAAATCATTTATACCTAAGACTAAAATGATCTTCCCTGGTATTAAAAAGAAAGCTGAGCTGGATCAATTGATTGAGTATCTCAAAACAAAATAATGAAGAAAATTAAAACTGCTTACGCTAGCATGAATGGGTTCGCATACTCATCTCCCAATTTCTTAGAGCGTGGTATCACACGCAAATATAGTAAGCGCGTTGTGGCTTCGACTGTGAAGTATACACGCAAAGCGAAACACAAGAAGGATGTTGAAAATGACAACAGTAGATAAGATTACGTTTAATGATATCAATGGAAAAGAGATTACATTAGGTGACGCACGAGGTAAAACACTTGTTGTAGTGAACACTGCAAGCGAATGTGGCTTTACAGATCAATATAAAGAACTACAGGAGCTCTCTAACAAATACTCTCAAGGTGAATTAACAATTGTAGCTATACCTTCGAATGATTTTGGAAATCAAGAACCAGGTAGTAACGAAGCAATAAAAGATTTTTGTGAATCTAAATATGGGATAACCTTTCCTATTATGAGTAAGAATAGGGTCGTTGGTGATAACAAGCATCCCTTTTATACTTGGGTTGAGGCTGAACATGGCACCGATAAGCTGCCTGCCTGGAATTTTCATAAGTATATAATAGATAGAAGAGATGGAAAATTATTGCATTCTATCCCAAGTAAGATATCACCTACTTCTCAAGAATTTATTAACTATATAGATGCAAGTTTAAAACTATGATAGGATCTTATCATAAAGAACAGTATGAAACAGTGTATACAAATCAAGAGCATGTCAAATGTGATGATGGTGGTGAGCATCCACTAGTGTATTATACTGTACCTAAAGGTGGGGAAGCTCAATGTGGATATTGTAATAGAAAGTGGATTAGAAAATGACTGACGAAGAATATATCAAAATGAAAATGAATGAGAATGTGCTACAGAAAGTAACACCAACACATACTAAGGACTGGTACCTCAAGTGGGCCTCCTCTCTTGTTCTTATTGTTGGTATGATGTTTACTGCTAATAATATCTACCCACTTAATCTGATCTTTCATATAGTAGGTATTGGAGGGTGGCTTATTGTTTCTATGATGTGGAATGATAGGGCTCTTATTATTATCAATACTATTGGTCTAGTGATTTATATAAATGGTACTATAAGATACTTTATGGGGTCCTAGAGAGGGCAATCGAAACATGAAAGAGTCTAAAGGACACTATCATTTATAAGTTTGAGGATTTAGAGAATATGGCCAACAATGTAATATCAGTAGATTTTGCTAGTAATAAGGTTGAACCTGTTCAATTAGTAGATAATGTGGATGCAGCATTTGCATTATGGGCTTGTAATATGTTTGGCATACAGCACAACAATCCAGATAATCTTGATCATATCATACTATCTATAGATGATCTATATACCATGCAACCCTCATTTGTAAGAGAGTGTTTAGAAGCAGCACTGCTTTCAACATTTCTAACAGATAATGGTAAGAAGATAATAACAAGAATGTTAATAAACTCAAGATAAGTTCTGTAATATACAGAACCCCAGTTATGCTTTTTGGGGTGAAAATGGAGAAAAAGTTATGAAAATAGAAGATTTGTTTTCTGTTCAAGGTAAGGTAGCAGTAGTTACTGGAGGATCAAGAGGTATAGGTAAAATGATAGCCTCACATCTAGTTCAGAATGGATGTAAAGTTTACATTGCTTCACATCCTGTTGATGAGCAAGAGAATATAACTACATCACAAGAGATAGGGTGTGAGCCTGGGGTTGTAGTTGATGTCACTAATATGGATAGTATAAAAAAGCTAGTCAACCATATAAGTGAAAAAGAAGAGCATGTAGATATATTAGTCAATAATGCTGGAGTACTAAATGTAATTCCAGATGAAAACGGAGTTATTTCTATGAAGATAGAAGATATTACTGAAGAGAGTTATGATTTTAATCATAATGTCAATCAGAAGTCTATTCTATTTGTAACTCAGCAATTTATACCGTTACTTAGTGGTGGAGCAGCTGTTATAAATATAAGTTCTATTGTTAGCTTACACCAGACATCCCTCCACCCTCGCCAACGTGCAGATTATGTAGCAACTAAGGCTGGTCAAAATAAATTGACTGCTATATTAGCTCAGCAATTGAGTAATAAAAAAATAACTGTTAATGGTATAGCACCTGGCGCTGTAGAGACTAGTATGATTGGAGAAAACGGTATTCATTATGACCGTGACATTTATATTAATAAGACTAATCCTCTTGGAAGATTTGCAGAACCAGAAGATTTAGGAGCAGCAGTGATATATCTCTCATCAAAAGCAGGTACTCATATGACTGGGCAGATATTAGTATTAGATGGAGGACTATCACAAAGTTCAACTCACACTACTGAGTGGTTAATATATTAAGGCCTTAGATAGATTCAGATCCATGTCCTAAAAATGTATTTCTATTAATAACATCTCTTCGTGTAGCACAACTAAATTCACCTAGATCTTTAATAACTTTTGCCATCTGATATTTTATATCTTTTTCAACCATTTTTTTAATACCTGGCTCTTCTAAGTATGTAATACAGGATGCTTCGTCTTTAAATCCTTGTGAGTATTGCATCCAACCTTGATTTGGAACCAAAGTTGTAATAACTAGAACCGTAATATACCAGATTTCCACGAGATATGCTACTTTCGTTTAGTGATGCTAAGCTACTGCTGCATCCATAAGTGTTTTAATATCACTATAAGAATCATCAGACCATGTTATCATTAGTGTTAATGCATCTTCTGTCCATGATTGAGGTGTAGGTCTATATTGACTCTCAAAATTAATTAATACAATTTCACCTGCCTGTGTAAACTCTGATCCGACTAGTGTTGGATCTGTATAGCTAGCTGCAGCTGTGCTTGCATCTACTAAACCTTGATAATGTGAATTGTAGGTAGTCGAGTTAGTAGCAGTAGGTCTTACTGTCCAACTACCGGTATTGTCATCAACACCAGCATCAGACCAACCTGAAATAGGAATAAATAAACCACATTTTGTATGCTTATCAGAATCTAGATCATTAACCATTCCACCACTTGCAAAACTTAAAGCCATAGGCTCTTTTGCTCTATCCTTATCTGCCAACCATAGAAAATGTGTCTCATCTGCAGCACATAGATACTGATCAGGCCATGTTGCTGTATCAATTGGATTAGGTAAATTAAATGTAGTTTTGATATTTCTTATTAATCTATGAACAGCGGTAGGATCAATTTTAGCGTCTGTACCAGCATCTCTAGTTAAATAAGATGGATCATTTGCTATGTCCCAAACTGTTAGGTTTTTCCACATGCCTGCTTCCCAACCAGCCAAAGCTGTACCTGGGGTAGCACTTGGATCACCTGACCATTGTCTATCATGTCTTACATTAACTACATTTGCTATATTAGTAGTCCATGTTGCAGTTATGTCAGCGAGATATGGTTCTGTGTCAAAGTGAGAACTGTAATCAAAAATTGCATCTTTTTTAGCCATAATATCTTCCTTTTTACATATGTTTTGTGTAGAGATTTATCTGTTGATACTATTTATATAAATAATAACGTCGGACTTTATTAATAAATTGGAGTTGTCATGGAAGCGTTTAAACTAATTGCAGACCTCGGATTCTCTATAGCAGCAGTTATTGGTGGTGGTTTCTTCATTATCATGCTTTTAAAGTATATTTTACAATCGGTAGTGAATAGTGCCAATACTATTAAAGGAATGATCAGTGCCCTTGATAACCGTGTTAAAACTATGAATAACGAGATAGTTAGGCTTGACGCGTTAATATGTCACACACTAGGTGTGAAGCCAGATGTACGTAGGATGAGTGCTGCAGATGGTAAAGAAGATGCGAGGAAAGATTAGTATGGAAATAGCAGACTTAATTAATCAGTATGGAGTGCCTACAGTTGTTGCTGTTGGAATGTCTTACTTCATATACTATATTTGGAAATTTGTTACTACAGAGATACTTCCTGTGTTAGGTAGTACTCTTACAACATTAATAGCTTTGATAGACAGAATTAGAATGCTCGATAATGATATGATAAGATTGGATCAGAAGATCCATACGGTGATGGAGCTACAAGAGGAAGAGAAAAAGAATGAGAAATAATGACCCTGTTACATTAGTATTAATGCTAATGACTATTGCTGTAGCACTTTGGGCTTATACTCAAATTGTTCATGCTGATCAACTAAATCATAGGTATAAAAATCCTTCCTTTAGTGGAATAGGTACCAGTGCTCACTATCTGACAATAGAAAACCAAGAAAGAACTAGATCAGATGCTATAAGAGAGAAGAGAGTATCAGATGAAGATAAGAGACAAGCAGCATTAAGGAATACAAACTATGCAAAGTTTATGAAGAACTTAGAGTCTAGGATATATGCTAGGTTTTCCAAAGAGATGGAGGAAGCTTTGTTTGGAGAAGCGTGTGGTACAACATATTCTGGAGGTCAAACTGTGGCACCAACAGCAGAGGTTTCAGATGGTGGTGGAGCTGCAGAGGATTGCTCAGGTACAATGGAATTTAATGGCACCACAGTTACATTTCTTAAAGATATATCAGCAGACCAAGTAATATTAACAATAGATGGACCAGATGGTAACAGCACGATTACATTACCTCTTAACGATTTTCAGTTTTAGTATATTATTAGGATGTGTGGCAGTTCCATTAGAATTACCGACCTCCACTACTGAGATATTATATAAACCGTTGGAAGAGATAGCACCACCAGAAAGAAAAGTACCTATAGCTGTGTACTCTTTTTTAGATAGGACTGGCCAGAGAAAACCTAGTCAAAATATGGCTCTGATTAGTACAGCAGTAACACAAGGTGCTGAAATATGGATGATACAAGCACTGAAGAAAGCTGGTAACGGTTCATGGTTTCAAGTTGTAGAAAGAACAGCTCTTGACAATCTATTGAAAGAGAGACAGATAATAAGACAGTCAAGAGAGACTGCTGGTGATCAAGATAATTTAGGACCACTCCTATTTGCAGGAGTTATAATAGAGGGTGGTATAGTTGGTTATGATACTAATACATTTACAGGTGGTTCTGGAGCTAGAGCACTTGGTGTAGGATTGAATACAGAGATTAGAAAAGATACAGTAACAATAGGCATACGATTAGTATCTGTTGCCTCTGGTGAAATATTATTAGCATTAAGCTCTGAGAAAACTATATTGAGTACTCAAATAAGTTCTGATGTGTTTAAGTTTATAGATATGGGTACTAAATTGATAGAGATAGAGTCTGGGTACACAGAGAATGAATCTGTTACTTATGCAGTAAGAAAAGCAATTGAGCATTCTGTTCTACAATTAATACACCAGGGTGCGGATAGGAAGTTATGGGTAATAAAAGAACGATTTGGACCTCCAAAACCTCCATGTGATTTTGAGCTACCGGAAGTCTTACAAAGGGAGACGTGTTAATGATAAAAAAGGGACAAAAATACTAAATAAAGAAAAGAGAGGAGAAGACACATGAAAAAAGCTATCTTAGCTTTTGTAATGTTCTTTATGATGATAGCAACAATAGGATATGCTGCTGAAAGTAATGTATATCTTAAACAAGTTGGAACACACACTGGTTTACATGTAGATATCTGGATTGATGGAGCTACGTCATCAGTTGGTTCTGCTAGTGGTGCCACTGGTACTGATGAAGAGTTTTTAATAGGTGGTGGTGTCAACAATGATATTGATATTGATATCGCAGGCGGTACTAACTTTGTTTATGGTGAGTGGATTAATATTAGTGAAAATAGTACAACAGCAGATTTAACAATTAATAATACAGGTGCTGGTATTGAAACAAACATAGATGTTGGTGAAGCTGCAACGGTAACAAACGTAACACTTAACCAATTAGTTAATGGTGCTGATAATGACATAAAATATCGTATAGGTAATTCAATAATTACTTGTGTAGCAGGTGATACTGGTTCAACAATTCCAGGAGCAAGTGGAGCAGTTGCAAATGATGTTAGTACGTGTTCAGCTGTTAGTGCAACTTCAGGTGTAGCAGTAGATAGTTTAAACATAGATGTAGATATTGTTACTGCAACTAATACATTAGATATAACTAACATTGGTACATATGCATCTGGTACAACAATTGATGTAGACATTGCTGGTGGTACTGCCAATGATGTTGATTTATATGCTGATGGAGCTGGTGCACATAATACTACTGTAAATGTTAATGGCGCTAGTAATGTGGTACTTGGTATACAAAAAGGGGCTGGTGCTTCAACACTGGTTGTAGATTTGGATGCTAGTAGTGCTAAAATAAATACTTACCAAGAAGTAACTGGTTCAAACAGTAGTACTGTAAACTTAGATATCAATAGTGCAGCGGATATTGATGTTGTTATTACTGACTAGAATATTTCTGTTACTCATGCTACCTCAGCTGGCTTATGCTGCAGCAATTGGTAGCGTGGTGGAACAAAAAGGTGTAACGTCTGTAGAAAGACAAGGTGAGAAGTCCGACCTTAAAGAGGGCTCAGATGTAGAGTTTATGGATACTGTTAAGACTGGTAAAGGTAAACTCGGTATAACATTTATAGACGACACTAAAGTAGCAGTTAGTTCTCAAAGTTCATTAATCATAGATGATTTTGTATACGATCCTAACAACGCTGACAATTCTAAGTTGGTGTTGAGGGTGGCTGCTGGTACTGTAAAATATGCTAGTGGTAATGTAGCAATGTTAGCTAAGCAAAATGTAGACATAAGAACACCCACAGCTAAGATATTAGTACGTGGTACAGCATTTAGTATGACTGTAGATGAGATAGGTCAGTCTCTTATTATATTGTTACCTAATATAGATGGTACAGTAGGAGAGATAGATGTAGAGTCTGATGTTGGTATAGTTACTATGACTAAAGCATTCCAGGCCACTACAGTTAGATCAAGAGAGATTAAACCATCTAAACCTGTTATCCTTGATCTTTCTGCTGATCAGATAAACAATATGTTAATTATTAAACCTCCTAAAGTAAAAGAACAAGAGGTCGTACAAGAAGATAAAAAGAAGAAGAACGTATTAGATTTTAATGAACTAGAAGAGAATGCATTAGATAAGAATGAATTAGATGAAGTACCGCAAGAAGGTTTTATTAGTTTAGATATCAATCCATTAGATGTTGATTGGTTATTGAATGTATTGGACCAATTGAATAAAAAGTATGAGAAAAAAGTAACAACATCTAATGCATTAGATGGTAGAAAAGCTGGGCACAATCCAGATACATTAGTTACTACGTTGTTCCCTGGTGATGGGTCTGTAAGAATTATTAGATTATATGATGGTAGCACAGTGGATTTAACAATGGATCGATCTAATGGGACCGCAGTAAACATAGATCAATATGGTTCAGTAGTACCGGAGATAACAACAGATGAAATTTCTAACGAAAATACTATTAATATTACTATTAACTAGTGTAAGCAATATAGGTATAGCATATGCTGAAGATGTTCTGATCATACATCAGGGCTATGGTAACACTGCCTCTAAATGGAAGAATAGATTAGAGGATGCAGGACATACTGTAACATCTGTAAATGTGTCGAGCTCGAGCTTTCCATCTAATACTACATCCTACGAACAAATATATGATATTAGATACAGTAATACGCATGCTCTAACAACCACACAAAAGAATGCATATGAGGCCTTACTTGAAAGAGGTGGAACTTTATTTCTTAACACTGAAAATCCTCACTCAAATCACCAAACACGAAACACAGGTATAGCTACTTTTATAACATCCTTAGGAGCTGGAACTGTAACTTATAGTAGTTCTTATGCTGGCAATGGTACACAATGGAACACTACTCATTCATACGTAGATGGCATGAGTGGTACTTTGACTATGCCAGCTGCTGGTACGTTCTCAGCACTAGGTAATGGAGATTGGTTGGTAAGAGATGCAGATGGAGATGTAGTAGCAGCAGTATGGTATGGTGAAGATTTAGATGGTGATTATAGTGATGGTATAATTTTTGTGTTCACAGATATTAACTACGCATCCCATAGCTCATATTATACTAATAACAACAAAGCATTTATGAATGCATTACGTACTGCTCTAGCAAGTACATGGAACCAGCCGACTAGTGCAGTGTCTAGATCATCATCCCAAACTACAACTTTAAATGCAGCAATAGCAGCTACGTCTGATGGTAATTTGGTTTATATAGAGCAGACAGGAGCTGGTAGCACTATAGATATATTCCAAGATGGCGCAGATAATTTTATAGTAGATACGGATTGGTCTGGTCCTGCAGTATTGAATGGTTCTAATCAAATATTAGATGTGGATCAACTGACTAGTGATAATGGAATAGCTTTAGGTATGATAGGTAATAATATAGAGGTCACAGTTGCTCAAGGTACATCTGGTACTAATGGAGGTCATAAAGCTATCATTGATATAGATGCAGCATCTAATGTAGTAGGGTTAACACAGTATGATGCTGGTACATTATCTCAACACTTTGCTTTGATAGATGTAGATGGAGCAAGTAACAATATACAAGTAACACAGAGAGATAATGGACAGAAGATATTGTTTATGGATGTAGATATTATATCAGGTGATATAGATATAATGCAAAGAGATACTGGTACACATTTTTTAGAGTTAAACTTGACTGGTAGTGCTTCACATGATGTTGACATAACTCAACAAGGTACAGGAGATCATGCTGCAAGAGTTACTTTGGGTGGTGGTTATGCTACAAACTTTGATCTTAACCAACAAGGTAGTTCAGATCAATCATATGACTTGAATAGCACTTGTAGTAATGCTTTAGGATGTACTGTAAATGTTACTCAAGGTAACTAATTTAAATTATTGTTAACCAACTGAACCTTCGAGACTTACCCCTAAGAGTTTTTGTGCCTCAACAGCAAACTCCATAGGTAATTTTCTTAAAACTTCTTTACAGAATCCATTTACTATAAGCGCAACAGATTCTTCAGGATTTAAACCTCTTTGTTGACAATAAAAAAGCTGTTCGTCACTAATCTTTGAAGTAGTTGCCTCATGTGCTACTTCTGCACTTGAATTCTTAGAATCAATATAGGGAACTGTATGGCCCCCACAATTATTTCCTATTAATAATGAATCACACTGTGTAAAATTAGTTGCATGATCAGCACCTGCCTGCATCCTAACTAAACCTCTATAGGTTTGTTGTCCATGACCTGCAGATATTCCTTTTGATATAATAGTAGACTTTGTATTACGTCCTATATGTATCATTTTTGTTCCCGTATCAGCCTGTTGTTTATTATTTGAAACAGCAACTGAATAAAATTCTCCTACAGAATTGTCTCCTTGAAGAAGCACAGAAGGGTATTTCCAAGTAATTGCAGATCCTGTTTCCACCTGCGTCCATGAAATTCTAGAATTTTTTCCTCTACAAGCACCTCGTTTTGTTACAAAATTATATATTCCACCCTTACCATTTTCATCACCTGGATACCAATTTTGCACAGTAGCGTACTTTATTTCTGCATCATCTAAAGCTATAAGCTCAACCACAGCACCATGTAATTGATTCTCATCTCTCATAGGAGCAGTACACCCCTCTAAATAAGAAACATATGACCCTTTATCTGCTATAATTAATGTTCTTTCAAACTGACCTGTTTCAGCAGCATTAATTCTAAAATAAGTACTTAAATCCATAGGGCATCTTACTCCCTCAGGGATATATACAAAAGAACCATCAGAATAAACTGCTGAATTTAATGCTGCATAAAAATTATCTGTCTGAGGAACTACAGACCCTAAATATTTTTTTACTAAGTCTGGATGTTCTTTTACTGCTTCTGAAATAGGACAAAATATTATACCTAACTCAGATAACTTAGACTTAAAAGTTGTCGCAACAGAAACAGAATCAAATACTGCATCCACTGCAACAGTTCCTGAGCCTACAATTCC
>Ga0209815_1002038_pt1 | contig 12672 bp, 9 predicted proteins | sample CoawatmetaG00DNA_FD_187507 | JGI IMG/M metagenome (GOLD analysis project Ga0209815, IMG submission 187507) | Marine microbial communities from the West Antarctic Peninsula - Coastal water metaG002-DNA (SPAdes) (version 2) | ecosystem: Environmental > Aquatic > Marine > Coastal ...
CTCGTAAACCTTCATCACATCTGACGTAGTGTTGAAGTAGAGCATTCCAGCAGCCAGAGCATCACCATCGTTGTCTGTTGTCGGGTCACTAGCCTTCTGCCCCAAGTACCTATCGTCAAAAGAATCAAAGGCTGCAAGTGCAGCATCTTTAGCGGCGACTGCAGCAGTCTCAGCAGTTGCTGCATTAGTTGCACTAGTTGATGCTTCACTAGCTTTAGTAGTAGCCGTGGTAGAACTAGCAGCAGCGTTAGTAGCTGAAGTACCTGCAGCAGTAGCTTGGTTAGTAGCAGTAGTTGCAGAAGCAGCAGCGTTAGTCTCTGCGGTCTCTGCGTTAGTCTCAGCAGTCTCTGCGTTAGTTTCTGCAGTTGCAGCAGCAGTGGCAGACGTAGCTGCATTACTGGCTGAAGTGACAGCTTCACTAGCTTTAGTAGTAGCTGTAGATGCACTAGTAGCAGCGTTAGTAGCTGAAGTACCTGAAGCAGTCTCTGAGTTAGAGGCATTAGTAGCTGACGTACTTGCAGCAGTCTCTGAGTTAGAGGCATTAGTAGCTGATGTAGCAGCTTCGCTTGCTTTAGTAGTAGCTGTAGATGCACTAGTAGCAGCATTGGTTGTAGAGGTGCCAATTAGAGCCAGTGCAGTTTCAGCACCTGTCTTTGCGACAACTGCCGCATCCTTCGCGGTGACTGCCTGATTTTTTGCTACGACAGAAGCGTCTTTTGCGGCAACACTTGCTGCTCTTGCAGTTTCACTGTCGGCAGCTTTTGAAGTCGCAGTCGCTGCGCTCGTAGCTGAGTTTGTCGATGATGTTGAAGCCTCTGCTGCTTTAGTTGTCGCTGTTGCGGCACTGGCTGAACTCCCTGTTTTTGAAGTTTCGGAGGCAGAGGCAGAGGTAGCTGCTGCGTTCTTTGAAGCCAAAGCGGCTGCTTGTGCCGTCTCTGCGTTTGTCTCAGCAGTTTCGGCAGCAGCCTTTGCGGCAACAGCAGCAACTCTCGAAGCTTCAGCCTCAACGGCGCTTGCCAAATTAGCAGAAACTGCACCAGTAGCTGTGGTGGCTGCTGAACTTGCAACAGCCTGGGATGCTGCTGCTGCTGCAGCTGAGGCTGCTGCGTTTGTTACGGAACCTTCAATAGCATCTGTTTCTGTGCTACTGGGGCCCGTGGAACTAAAGAAGCTTGAGTTAGCCATTATTTCTCCACCTAATAGATTGTCGTTGGACGGATTGCCTGGAGAGTGCCTGATAGCTCAGCATCATCTGCCTGGCCTTGTATCTCAGACATAAACTGTGCGTACTTACCGTCGAACAACTGAGCTCGTTCATCCAGAAAATAGTCGGCTGCATATGTAAGTGCTGAATAAATGACAACGTCAGAACCAACGGCGACCAGGTTATTAGTGTCGCTGTCAGACACGAGTACAGGGAACTGGGCGTAGTAATTTACTGTCAGTGTCCCAGCTGCAGGTACTGGGTATAAGTTTATTTTGCCGCCTTCACGAGTAAAGAAATGGGGCATGCCTGTAACACCTTGTTTCTGCATGTCGAGCATTTCGCTCGCAGGTAGTTTGACCAGGGCGTGGCTGTCACTGTGAAAATCTATTCCTTCCAAATAGTCATTGGGTAGAAAGACATGCGCGGTGGCAGCAGTAAAAGTATAGGTGTGGGACTTCTCCATAGACGGCAAGCGTAGTGTTCGCTGCACTCGAGAAATACCCTGGTTGATAAAAGTATCTGCAAGGGCATCAGTGATGTCGCTGCGATTTAACACGGCCTTAAAGTGTGTTCTGATTTCACCCTTGTTCATATTTTTATTTCCTCTTTGCAGTTTTAGCTGCTTTTTTGAAAGCATTTGCAGATGGGGAACCTTTGGTACCTGGTGTACGCATCTTCTCACCACTGCCTGCCTTAATACGTGCCCTTTTCTTTTTGATATTGTTGTACAGTCCTGACTTAGCCATTCGCTACACCTTCTTCTGCGTAGTTAAAAACGCATCCAGACTCTCTTGTTTCAACCTAGCGACAATGGCATAGGCAGGCTCTTTCATCATATCGAATCCTTCACGTAGCCACTTCTCATGAACTAGTACAGGTACTCGTGCAACACTCATGTAATCTCCGGCATTTGTACCAAGTGAGTCTTCGCGCTGTGAGCGAATGTTGTCCAGGAAGCTTTGTGGAATATGCTGCGTTTGTTGGATATTAAAGTTTTGCTCATCGTTATCGTCGAGAACTCTCGATTGGACGCTGTGCAAAGTATCTGTGTCAGACATTAGTTTTCTCCTTAAGATAAAAATGCAGGTGGGACCCAGGTCGGGCAGTAAGGAGAGCGGAACCTGCTTTACCAGGTCCCACCTGCAAAACTACTTACTAACTACTGAATCAAGAAAGACCAGTAATCATTCCGCTGTCGCCAAAGTTAGTATGTTTTACACTGACTTCTCCGACACAGAAATGCGTATCAGCATCGCCTGTGCGGCTAAGAAGTGTGCGAGTAAACGGACGCAGGACACACTGCTTAAACATCGAGGGGTCGATGAGGAAAGCGTGGGTGGCCAGCTGGTTACGGTTTATCAAAGTGCGGATTTCTCCGAATGGAGTTACCAATACTTCAATCGCGTTGACCAGGGTCTTACTAGAACCAAAGTCACGCTCACGGCTAGACGCTGTAGCAAAGTTAGCTACGATAGTTGCATCAGCAGGCTTAATCATTAGAACAGTAGGGTCGCTGCCGTTCTCATAACAATCCTGGTGCAACTCAAGCAGCTTAGCTTCAGTCAGTGCGTCTGTCGCGTTGGAACCTGCGTCAACAGTTGTTGAAATCTGCTGTGATACAGAAGCCATCTTACGAGCTCCTGAAGCAGAACCAACTACTGCCGCCTGGTCAACACCAATCATCGCTCTTTCAACATCGAGCTTGATGGCCTTCAAAGTTTTGGCCAGTGCGTAGGCTGTCTCCTTCGCACGACCGTGAGTCTTCACAGCGTCAACTGTTGCAGCTACCTTGAAAGCTTCACCGATTATCTGAGTGGTGTTGCTACGGGTAGTTGGCTGTGCGATGGCGGTAGTTGCAGCGTCAGCTCCTTCTACCAGGGCATTAACGCCCGCTGAACGAATCGAGTCTTCAAGCCATTCAAAGGTACGAGCAGATACTTTCTCGCTCTTTACAAGAGTCTGAAAGGGACAAGAAGTTGGAGATATATTTGCGATTGTCTGAGATACGTCCTCAGCCAAACCCGTTGTTGCGTAGGATACAAGTGTAGCCATTTTAAAATTTCCTTATGGAATATTGAGAGGGATAAAAACTAGGCGTCACTGCCAGTTAGACATAATCACATCTGCAATGTTGTCGAGGTCATTAGCATTAGCCCTAAGCTGGTCCACCTTACGCTGCTGATTCTGTTTCTTGAGTTCAGAATTATTTGGGGGTGCTTTTTTAGACCTAAGAATCTTCTTCGCCGCCTTCGCTTTTTTCACAGTGGCTACCTTCTTGGTCTGGTCGAACATGCGGGCCTTGTTAAGTAACTTAATAACATTGGGGTCTGCATATTGATTAACCTGGTCTTCTGGTAATCCCTGGGAAATAGCGTAACTACGAATATCGTTATAAAGGTCGTTGTTCCAGTCAGGAACATCCTGCTGTAAAACCTTTATGCATTCCGTCGCTTGCTGCTTTAGAGAATCGCCCTGCTGCTGCTTAACGTATCCATAGAAATTGTCAGCTTCTTCAGAAAGAAACTTTAGGTCTTCTTCTGCCTGTCGAGCTTCGGCACGTAAAGCTGTAAAATCATCGGCTGTCATTTGCTTACTAGCAACTAACATGTCAACTTCTGAATACGGCTTATATCGTTCCTGGGCACGGCTAAGCATGGCTTGCAATGATGCATCGGCTTTTTGCATCTGGTCATCTGCCAACTTACGCTGGGATGCCATTTCTTGAGACTTTCGGGTGAGAGATGCTTCCTGCCCATAGAGTCGCTTAAGGTCTTTGACGGATGCCTGTTTAGTTTCACCGTCGATAACTATTTCTACCAGGCTTTCTTCATCGATGACTTGGACTTCTTCGGAGTCGTCTTCGTCTTCTTCGCTGGCTTCTTCGTCATCTTCTTCGGTGTCTTCATCATCAGGGTCCTCATCGTCCTCATCGGATTCTAGGTCTTCTTCATTCTCGTCTTCTTCAGTATCCGCTGCTTCAGTCTCGTCGGCAGCTTCTACCTCAGCCTCTTGGTTTTCTTCGGATAGCTCTTCAGCGTCCTCCCACATTCCAAGAATTGCTTCCGCAGCGTCATCAATAGTTTCGGCTGCACCAGTGTTGGAACTTTCATTGACGTTATCTAATGACATAGTCTATTCCTCTTCTGCTTTGTTACGTTGATTAATTTCATCGCGTACAGACACATTTTGTTTCAAAGTGTCGACGACCTCACGAAGAGCCCTGTACTGGTAATACGCGACTGTTCTTTTTTCATTTTCACCTGGGTCACTGTTAACGAATGCACTGAATGTACTTTCGATTAAATCGTTAACCACAGTATTGAAGGCATCACCTTTGAGGGTTTCCTCAGAGGCATTGCCCAGGTACAACATACTTTCTTGTTCGTTCATAACTGTCTCTCCTTAAAAGACAAATTTAACCATTCGGTGAAGCAATGGCGGTAATCTCATCTGCCTGCTGTGCAAGCACAAGTTCGGCATGGTCGATAAGTTTCTTGTGACGTAACTGCTCCTCTTTAAGGTCGATGTTGTCACTCTGAATAGCGTGTTGATTTTCGACCTTGGATTTCTCAAGCTCAATCTTCATTTGGCTAATCTTCATGTCCATCTCGGCCTTCATTTCTGCGAGGGCTGTCTGTCGTTCCTGAAGCTCGAGTTGTTTCTGAGCCATTTGCATTTGCATTTCTGCATTCTTATCAGGCTGTGGTGGCTCGATGTTCTCAGGATTTGTTAGGTACGCGCTGACTTCCTTGACCCCAGATAGCTCCATGATTTTCTTAGCCAGCTCATATTGATTTGGCTGTTGATACATCACGGATAAATTAGGGTCATTGGTCAACATGGTGTGGACGTTAAGATACTTAGTAGCTTCTTTTTCCTGCTCGCCGTAGCCCAGGTGTAACTCAATGGAAACGTCACGCTTTTCTTTCCATTTGCGTGGGTCGCACTCCACGTAACTACCGCTTAGCTCAACCATCCTCTCTTGTGTTTCTTCTTCGCACACCAGGTCATAAACCATGTGGAATAGAGGCTTCATAAACTGGGCTGCAAAGTTCCTGGCGATAATCTTCTGACGCTGCTGTGACATGGTCGCCAGCTGCTCGACCATAGCCGCAGAGTTCTGCTTGCTTATTGCGTCCTTGTTAAGGCCTTGTGACATCTTAGAAACACCAGTGGTGTCTTCCATATCCTCTTCAAGCAGCTTAATGGTCTGGAAAATAAATGGATTCAACGGCGCCTGGAGCATTGGTGCAATTGCATCTGGACGTGTTGTGTTTACTATCCCGCCTAGACGATTGTCGATAAGTTCGCGGGGGTTGCTGAGTGAGCCTTTGACCACTGTGTACCGTGGGTTATTAGTAATCATCGCGTGGTCCAGGATTGACCTGGTTAACACAGTACGCGCATTCTGGGTTGCGACCACTTTGTCTGCGAAGTTATTACCATAGAAAGAGTGTGGCGTAGGCAGTGGGACAAAAGTCACAAAAGGCTTACGGCTCACCTTCTCTTTTTCAAGCAATACATTACCTGCTTTGATGACTTTGTGAAGCTCAGCAATACCTGTGCCTTCAACGTCTAAGAGTATGTAGGCCTCATACACCATGACCGAACGTACCTGGTCCTGATGGTCGCTGCTGCCATTCCTAAAGTTACCTATGTTATCGAAACGTGCCAGGACCTCTGGGTCAGTCTCAAAGTCAACATCGGTGTGGTCACCAATCTTATCGATTAGTTTCTCTGAGTATCCTTCCAGGCGTAACTCGGACAATGTCTTCTTTGTGCGGTGGGCACAGAAAGTAACCGTCTCTAGGCTTTTGGCCTGACTCTCAATTAAGAACTCTTCGGGCGCCACATTCTCGATAATAACTTGAGAGGTGTCGCGCTCGATGCCAATCGTTCCTGAGGTAAGCCCAATATCATCGACTTCACTGTCGACAAGCTCGACGTTGTCCTGGGCCAGAAGCATGTCAAGCTCAGACTCAGTGATGTCTTCAAATTCTTCATAATCAGTCTCTGAGCTAGTCTCCCAAAACACTTTAACCACACCAGCTCGGGCTATCAAAGAATCATGGATACAAGTGCTCATGACACTGAACATATCATTTTGGCGGTGTACCACATAATCTGTGTACTCTGTACACATCTTTGCCAGCTCAACATCGTCTTCGTTTTGCGGGGCGAACTTAACAGTGCGTGAGCCGCTGGAAAAAGTTTCAAGTAGAGCTGCTTTAAGGCTCTCGACTGCATCGTAAACATCAAGAGATACATACTTAGAGTTGCCATCGTGAGCAGGCTTTGGAAGTACGCCGTTGTAATAGTCAATAATCTTAGCGCGTTCTGTGCTTAGCTCTGAATCTGCATATCCAATTGAGCTGCCAACTTGCTGGTCAACTAGCGTGACGATATTGTTGTCACTTAGTTTTTTATATTCCTTTTTTGCCATGTCATAACATCTCTATGTAATAGTCATCGGAGCTTTCAATTGGTTCCCAAGCCGCTTCGTGAACATAATTCGCCAAAGCTAGGGACATTACGCAGTCGTCAAAACAGCCTGACTCTGCTTGCATTGCTCCGGATTCTGTGACGATATAAGTCATCATTTCGCGGATAGTCACTTTGTCGTTAAGCTCTATTTCGGTTTCACGCATCGCCGCTCGAAGCTGGTCAATAATTAAAGGCTTTGTCTTTGAAGTTGTGGAGAATCCAAGCTTGACAGTTTCTCGGTCAGTGACCTTGTCATGCTGTACCTCGGTGTAGAAGTTTGGATATGCCATGTCCTTACCCAGGCGAGTACATGTCAAAATGCCATGAGAGTTGTTTTCAACACAGATAAATGCGTCGTTGTAATAAGTACCTAGTGCATAAAGCACCTGGGCAAAGTAATCTGGATGGGCATGGCCTCTCCAGGTTGCCACTTGCCGCTTCTTACCATCGAGTACCTGGGCAACACTGTAGTCACCACCACGAACACCCATAGCAACATCGGCCCCGATAACATACTGTTCACCAGGCACATGAGGTCGCCAAGTAAACAATTCGCCACGAGCATTATTTGTAAACTCCTCGCCTTCGAGTGCCAGGCGGCTTTCGAGGTCCCGAGTGATTTTCAAGGTGTCTGATAGTTGCTCGGGGTTGAAGACTGGGCGACCTGTTGTCAGGAAGGCTTCGTCGGGCTCACTTGGGTATTCCTGGCGAAACAGGTCAATACCGTTCTGTGCAATCTTTTTACGACGGAACATAAGTTGTTCATCGTCAAGTTCATATTTCTCTGCCAGGTCCTCTTCGTCTGGTGTTCTTTCAAAAGACTCTGGAACAGCTTCACGATACTCAAAACCAGTAAACCAAGGGATAAATACAGGAACGTAGCCATTAGTACCATTGACAGCACCGCGCCACAGGTCATAGAAAATACCATTGACACCGTTCGCCGTACTTTCGACAAAAATAGCCGTGCCTGGTGTATTTGGGACTGCCTGGGTGAGACCATTCCAGTTATCCAGGGCTGTAGACTTCTGCCAGAAGGCCAGCTCGGAGGCATGTACGTGGGTAAGTGTTTCACCCCGTCCGATACTTTCTCCACCAGCCGTGGCAACCACAAAGGAACTGTCCAAAACATCAAATGATATCTCCCGTCTTGAGCTATACTTTGTATGCGGCTTCAGGATGTCAGGGCAATGCTCGTGGAATCTCTTCGTCATATCGAAGAGCGCCCTGGTCGAGTCAGCATGGTGTGTAATCACCATAGCCTTACAGGCTGGGCGCTGGCTCACTGAGAAATAAAGATAGCCACCAGTGTAAGTGCTTAGACCCTGCTGACGCGCTTTCAAGATAATCACACGTACTTTCCCTTCAGTGGCCATCTGATTATTGACGGCCTCGTCGAGAATTTGCTGTGCAGAATTTAGTACCAGGGAATTAATTTTGCCCTCTTTGGTTCTTATTTTGAGGGCCGATTTGGAGTAGAAGTTGTAGCTGTTAAGTAGTTTCTTCCGGACCTGCTTCAGCTGTTTGTTCATCGACGCTCTCTCCTTCGTCTGTTAAGAGGGAGGCCAGGAAATCTTCAGCGTGGCTAATAGACACATCTGATTTTGACGCTGGCTTACTTTTGGTAAAGTCCAGTACCAGTCTGGCAGCGGCAAGTCTCTCTCGAGTTTGTCCGTCGATTCGCATTACCTCAACAGCCGTCTTAAGGGCTTCTTTCTGATACTCATCTTCAATGTTGTACTTTTCGCTCATAATCTTGACTACCTTCTCTGCGTCTCTTTTAGCCTTCTCACGTACTGGCTTAATTGATTCCACCGTGTGCCCATCCGGAACGCCCTGTGGACGGCCTCCGTTCTTACGCTTCTTCGTAGACCATTCTTTCCGTAGCGCCCGTCCTTCAGGCGTTTTCATCAGATTGGTAAAGTAGTTATTCTCTTTTGGCGTTGCTTTTTTTGGATGGGTCTTTGCTTTTGGGGGTGCTTTTTTGCGCGGGGCTCTTGGCTTCGGCGGGCTTAGGTCTGTCATCTTTTATCTCCACTTTCAAAATGTCTTGGGCAACCTGGCGCATTTTTGGAAATGAGCTACAGAAAATGACTAACGGCAAGTTGTTTTCCAACTCTCGATAGAACACTTGTTTTTGCTCCGGACTTAAAACGGTTGACGACTTAATAAACTCCACCTGGCGAATTGCATCCACCAAATCACTTGCTCTCACTTTCATTGGGTTTTTCCTTAGGTTGTAAGCATTCCTGGCTGAGGTGCTAGGGCGCCCTGGGGGCTCTCTTCCTCTTCTTCTCCAGACAATGCTTTGCCGAAGCCTGCGAGTAACAGTGCGATTACTGTCATCATAGGATTGGCATGCATCTCAATTGGCATTGAGCTTTTGTTGAATATATCGCGCATGAACTTAAAGGTTTCAGGCATCATCTTCTTCATGCCTTTAGGGTCCATCAAGTAAAAATGCAAAGGGTCTACACCGAACTCTGCGGTTTCTTTGATGTAGGCATGGTAGTCGCCAAACTTTTTAGCCATCTGCTGAGCGGCGCCTACGTTAGAGCCCATCTTAGCTATTTCAGCTTCTCTGGCTGCTATCTGCGTTGCTGAGGCGTTCTTAGGCAGTGGTACATTAAATTCCAACGTGGCTCGCGTAAATTGAGGGAAAGTCTCTCTCATAGGCTGCTGGCCTAACTCAGGCTTATCAGCAAATCCAACCATCGTTCCCTTTTGAAGCTCATCAATCTCAGCGACTATCTTTTTACTGACTTCAACTGATGGTGTTGAGTCATGCTTTTTCTGGAAAAACATTCCTGGCTCTGCAAACGCAAGTTCAATTACCTCATTTAGACGAGACCTTAAAGAGCTTTGGCGCATTACATTTTGAGAACCACGCGCCTGTGGGTGGGCATTATATTTATAGGTACTTTCGCTACGCAGCCCATCTAAACTTAAGCCTTCTAATGCGTGAGACACCTCATGCGATAAAGTTTTCATAAACTCTAAAGGTCCAAGCTTTTTGACTGGCTGTATTTTAATTTCCCCTGCAGTGCCTTCAAGCATCGCCTGCATTTGTCCCATAGAGCCTTTGTCTTGCATCTTTGATGCCGACACAATTTCCACAGAAACATCCAGCATGTTTGCCAGGTCGACTAAATCGTCATAAGTTGAGATGCCGTTTTCAAACTCAGAACCAGCCTTACCCAGGACAAACTTGGTAACCTTTTCTGCGGGTTCTACCTGCTCTTTAATTTGAGCGGGGGTGGGCTGCTTGAAGTAATCAGAGACAGCACCGGACAGGATGCCAGTGCCTGGTTTTATTGCGGGGTTTACTGGGTCTGTTTGGCCTTGAACAGGTCCACCAGTTTCTGCAGGGCTTCGTCCTGGGCTTCTGGCGTCATTTTCAGCTGGGCTTTGTCGAACACTTCCTGCTCTTTGTTCTCGGCTCTGCTGTACTCGGTCAATTGTGGAGTTGAGGTCTGCTTCATTGAAACCTTCCTTAATTAATAATTCTTTTAAACTTGATGCAAAGTCTTTACGGACATTTTTAAGCGGGACGCCCAATGACTTATACAGGTCCTGTTCAGGGTACCATATCAACGCTTGAAATGCAGCAGGCTCAATATCCAGCCCTGTCCGTGTATTGAATTTTTCCACTGCTTCCTGGACCAACTTGCGTAGGTCATTTCTTTCAGTCCCGTTAGCTGGTGCATCGACGGTATCGCGGAGTGAACCTTTTATTGTGTAAGCTGCTAGTGTGGCTTTTGACTTTTGTTTTCTTTTAGCATTGCCTTTGGGGAGGTCGTAAAGTTTACGATTAACTTTGTAGTCTTTTTCGTGTTTTGCAATAAGTTTGAATGCTTCTTCAATCAGCTTTTCCCGTGAAATCCGCTTACGTCCTAAAGCACTCTTTAGTTTATCGAGCTGACCTTGTAACTTCGTTTCATCAAAAGCCATCACCTTACCGCGTAGGCGCCCAACCGTCCTCATGAACCACATGTCCATAGTGACTGGGGTAAAGTCCCCGCGTAGATTAGTGTAGAATCCATTACCAACTTTCGGCCCAAATACAGCAGAGCCGTAAACTTGAGTATCTACGTTTTCACCGCCTACGGAACCTATCTCACCCAGATATGCCTGCAGCACAGGGTTGAGGTCTTTAACGCTAAACTTGGTTTGTAATAATTTTTCAAGTGCATCCATAGAGCCAAGTTTCTCTAGGAGAATATTGGCTTTTTTAAAGTTTAACTTCATAACTTTAGAACTTTTGCCCTGACCGAATATTTGGAACTTGCCATTGTCACGGAAGTACTCATATGCTTTTTCGGCAATCTTTAGGTTTGTCGGCACATCCATGTTCTGAGACATTATTGACAGCGCAATAAGCATTGGTGTTTTAGCATTTACGTCAGTTTCAATTTCAGGGTACTTCAGCGCCATCATGCCTAGCATTTTTTCGATGGTTGAATCGTACCAATCCATAGCACTGCCTTCGTCCTGCTGCTCCATCTCATAGATAGCTTCGGCAACCATGTCGTCGGCAATCGCGCTACGGTCTTCTGGGATACTAATTTCACGCACACCGCCTATACGGTCTTGTGCTCTAGACTCAAGGTATTTAGCTACTTCTGTTTTGCCTGATAGCTTTGGGGGTGTTTCTGTGCCGTTTAATACAGGGATAATGGAAGGACTTGTGTCTAGCTGCAGCACTGGTTTCTTGTTTGCTACTAGGCGGTCAGAACCTGCTTCAGCTGGGTCGAACTGGGCGTTGACTGAGCGTATGTTTTTGGGGTCTAGTACGATTGTAAAGTTTCGGGGTTTACCATCAGTAAGCCCACTGTCAATAGATGTGCCTAATAAGTTGATATGCGTGTAACCCATATCGCGCAGTGACTGGCTCCATTCATCTATCTTTTGGTTGTTCTCCGCATTTGGAGGTATAGCCCCATCATAGCGCAGCTCGATATCCTTATCGGCAGCTATGAACTGGGCAAGTTGGTGGAACGGGTCTACCTCGCCAACAGAATTAGTTTCAACATCAAATCCCTTTGTATTTTTTATATACACAGGATAGACCACATCATTTGCCCGCCCATCGAGGAAAGCGTAATTTTGTGAGCTATCGTCCAACCAGGTCCCTACTCTATTTATTCCAGGCATAGAATTAGGGTTGTCGAAACTTTCGTAGGCTGTATTTTCTACGTAGCTTGCATACGTGCCGTGGTAATAAACTTTTGAAGTATCGAAGCCTTGCTCTTCAGCACGTTGCTTACGTTCGGCTGTAGCTGCCTGCTCGATAAGTGGCATTCCGCGAGATTCGTTGATAGGGTCTACGCCACGCTTATCCTCGATAGTCACCTGGTCATACACAGGATGAAGTCTACCTCGCACGGAGATACTACCAATCTTGTTACCTAAGACTACTTTGCCCTGGCTGGTTGGGCGCAGGCGTGGCTCAGACGGCTGCTTCGGATATGTCTGCAAAGTCACAGGTGTCTGGAAATCGCTGCTTAGGCTGTAGTGGTGCTTGCCGCCTTGTTCTGTCGATACAATCGTATCTGGTCCATCGTAGTCTACCCAGGACCATCCTCTTTTCTTCTTAAACAGGCTAACCTTAACTTTGTTACCGCTTTCTTTTGTAGCTGGAGCTGCAGAAGTCTCACTGGTCTCAAGCAGTGGCTTTCCATCAATAATTTTGACAGAACCACCTGCGTAGGTGTTACCTGTAAGGTCTGCTTTAGTGTCCAGGTCGATAAAGTTACCGCCAGGTGTGGGCTGGTCTACGCCAAACGCGCCCTGCATACCTGCATTGTTAAATGGCACAGGTACCACACGCGATTCATTGATTGGGTCTGCTTCGACCTCAGCTGCTGCCTGGTCACGGCTATTCTTAGCGTCCTGCTGCTGCTGTACGCGCTCCAGGTACGGTGCCAGGTACGACTGCATCTGTTCCTGGGTTACACCTTTTTCGGCAGCTCTCTCAATAA
>Ga0209815_1002039_pt1 | contig 12671 bp, 15 predicted proteins | sample CoawatmetaG00DNA_FD_187507 | JGI IMG/M metagenome (GOLD analysis project Ga0209815, IMG submission 187507) | Marine microbial communities from the West Antarctic Peninsula - Coastal water metaG002-DNA (SPAdes) (version 2) | ecosystem: Environmental > Aquatic > Marine > Coastal ...
CGTTGTTACCAAATAAGTAAGCACTATTCGCGCTACCGAAGCGGTCTGTTGTCAACGCAGCATTAGTAGTAACTCCATTAAAAGAACTAGAGCTAGCATTGTTCGCATTACCGTCAAAGGGATACCACCGTTCCAAGGAATTTGATGATACATAACTAGGTAAGTTTTGAGATGATAAGCAACTACTGAATAACAGTATTAATACAAGTATTCGCATTTACGTGATTTTTTGATTTATAAAAGAATAAAAGTACAGAAATTCTCCTTGTTTGAATTGGTTGTGTTTTAGAAATAAAAAAACTAAACCACAGGAATACTTTCCTGTTTCATTCTGACTTTACAACTCTGGCAAGTCCTCTACATCCAACTGCTTCACTTCTAATCCTCTTAAATAGGTAAGGGATACTTTCATATCACTATGTCCCATTACCTGCTGTAGGGAAACAAAAAAGCCCCTTCCGAAGAAGAGGCTTATATATTATTAAGTCTATTTATCCTTTAAGGACAAGTACCCCAATCTGGGTGGTTAGATGCTGTTAATGAGCTAGAGAGTGAGAAATTACCAGGCATAGTTGTAAATTGACTTACACACCATTGGGTTAAGTCTTGGTTAAAGGAAGTTGCATCGACAAACATAGCAATCATATTAGTAACATTACTCACATCCCAAGTACCAATATCTTGGTTAAAGGAAGTTGCATAGGCAAACATAGCCTGCATATCAGTAACATTACTTAAATCCCAACTGCCAATGTCTTGGTTGAAATAGTTTGAAGAGCTAAACATATAATTCATAACAGTTACATTACTAACATCCCAGTTACCTATATTCTGGTTAAATGACGATGCATAGCCAAACATAGAAGTCATATAAATAACATTACTCACATCCCAATTGCCAATGTCTTGGTTGAAAGCCCTAGCATCAAAAAACATTTCACGCATTTCAGCAACATTACTTACATCCCAACTGCCAATGCCTTGGTTGAAGGTAGTTGCATTGGCAAACATAGAATTCATATCAGTCACACTGCTTACATCCCAATTTCCAATATTTGGGTTGAAGTTATAGCTGCCCCTGAACATAGAATTCATAACAGTTACATTACTAACATCCCAAGAACTTATATTCTGATTGAAATTATAAACTCCCTCAAAAAGACCGCTCATATCCACAATCTTTGAGGTGCAGTACTTTGTTAAGTCAACATCACCTTCAATAGCACGTGTTAACGCTGCATTATCAGCTACTTTATATCTAATTCCATCCAAAAGGAATGATTCACCCGCGGTATAATTATCACATTCAAGACAACCACGACTATTATATTGAGCATCACCAGAATTCTCAGTGTCTGTTTTGTCGCAACTTATAATTGCAAGTAATGGTAAAAGGAAAAGTAATTTCTTCATAGGTGTATTACTGATTAGATGAGGGGGCTGTTGGTCCTCCAGCAGCTATAGCTTGATTCAACTTCTTTGTAACGTGCTGGTATAATGCATCCGCTTGATTTAGATACATATTAGGACGAGAAGCGTGGTATGCGCTAAAGATTGATAAGGGTATTGTAGTGAAACCAAGACCAATAGTTGTCCATCCTACTATTTCATACCCCGCCAAGAGTAATAACCCACCCATTAAAGCAGAGCTTGGTGCCGCTACTACCCCCATAACTACTATTCCTGTGGCTTGAATATTTCTCGCTACCTTCTTGTCAGCACCCGCCATTTTAATATTTTTCCTGCCCCCCGCAAAGCATTTTAAAGCTCTTTTTCCAACCTTATATCGTATCGCCAACTGTTCAACTTGTTCTATAGAGATTTCTTCTCCATTCTGAGTGAAGGTAAAGTCATTGTACTCCACATAGTCTTGGCTGAAAGCAGAGATTGATATCAGTACTGCTGCAATTGTAGTAAGAAGCTTCATAGGTGTATTACTGATTAGATGGCTGAGCTGTTGGTCCCGCACGAACAATGGCTTTGTTTATCTTATCTACTAACTTCTCGCATAGTTTGTCAACTTTATTTTGACACCTGCCCTTTGTAGAATGGACATAAGCCAAATAAGGACTATAAACAGTAAGAAAGCCACTCACAGCTGTAATATAGCCAGCCGCAACTGCACCACCCATTTGTCCATCTTCCAAGGCCAACAGAGTAATAAAGCCAAAGAGCGCTGTTCCAGCCGCCGAAATAGGGGTTCCTATGACAGTACCCGTGATTATTCCAATACGCCTAAATTCATTCTCGCAATTTTTCCTTTGTGTTATTACACCACTCAAACGGCTTCGGTAGAATGGAACCCGGTATTGCTTCATTAACTCCCCAACTCTGTCTATGGAAATTTCTTCTCCATTCTGAGTGAAGGTGCCATTATCGTACTCCACATAGTCTTGGCTGAAAGCAGAGATTGATATCAGTACTGCTGCAATTGTAGTTAGTAGTTTCATAGGCGTATTACTGATTAGATGATTGGGCTGTTGGTTCTTCAGGAGCTATAGCTTGATTTATTTTATCTGCTACTTTATTGAATTGTTTATCTCTTTTTCTGAGACACCCTTCTGGTGATGCAGCAATTCTTGAAAATGCTTCGTACGAAACTGCAAAAAGACCTCCTCCTGTGGGAATAGTTATCCTCGCACCTGCAGGAAATAAAGTTCCTAAAAGGACCCCTAAACCTCCTGCAGCACCAGTTACAGCACCTTCAAGAAAGTTAGCAGTGTTATTGTTAATACGTAGGCCTCCATCCTTGTGCATACGGTTTAACCTAAACCCTCTCCAGAAATTCCCTCTTCCAGCTTGATGTAGTAGAGTTAAATCATCAATCTGTTCCATTGACAATTCTTCTCCATTCTGAGAGAAGGTTCCATTTTCGTATTGAATAAGGTCTTGGCTGTACGCAGAGACTGTTATGATTACTGCTGCGATGGTAGTTAGTAGTTTCATAGTGTATTACTGATTAGATGATTGGATAGCTTCGTTTATCTTATCGGCTACTTTATTGAATTCCCTATCTCTTTTTCTGAGACACCCTTTTGGTGATGAAGCAATTCTTGAAAATGCTTTATTTGAGACTACGCAAAGACCTGCTCCTGGGACTAAGAAGAGAGCACCAATTCCTCCTGACCCGACACCAATAAACGACGAACCCACAAGGGCAGCAGGAACTCCCGCTAAACCAGTTAAAGCACCTTTAAGAAAGTTAGCAGTGTTATTGTTAATACGTAGGTCTCCATCCTTGTGCATACGGTTAAACCTAAACCCTCTCCAGAAATCCCCTCTTCCAGCTTTATGTAGTAGAGTTAAATCATCAATCTGTTCCATTGACAATTCTTCTCCATTCTGAGAGAAGGTTCCATTATTGTAATAAACATAGTCTTGACTGAAAGCAGAGATTGATATCAGTACTGCTGCAATTGTAGTAAGAAGCTTCATAGGTGTATTGGTTTAAACTTACAGAAAAGGTAACGAGAATATAATTTCTTTCTAACTAATATAATCTCACTTTTAGATACATATACCTGCTGTATCCACTAATAATTGGTTCTACAAGATTTTTTGTCTCAGTAACGAGAATAGTTATAACTCTGGCAAGTCCTCAGCTTCTAACTGTTTGAATCCATTGGCACATTCTTTGATATTTAACAAGAAAATATTGAACTATGAAAACTCTAATTGCCGCAGCTGTTTATAGTGTAATGTTTATTTCTTGTGACAAGGATAGGGTTGAATGTGTTGAAGAATCTTGTAATGGTGCAGTTCCTCTTTATTATGAACCAGTTTGTGGATGTAATGATATTACCTACGGCAACTGGGAAGAAGCGGAATGTCACGGAATTATGCAATATCGTCAAGGAGCTTGCCCTTGGTGGCGGTAGTGTGATACTAAATTAAGCCCTCACTTCGGTGGGGGCTTTTTCGTCTACAACTCTGGCAAGTCTGCAACATCCAGCTGCTTCACTTCTAATCCCCTTAAGTAGGTAAGTGATACTTTCATATCACTATGTCCCATTACTTGCTGTAGCTTGAGTAGAGAGCCTGTTTGTTAGCAACTAATAGTTACTCACAATACTTGGAGATATGATTGTGACCGCATTAGTATTAGACTGATTACAAGTCGGTGTTTCATCCATAAAAAAGCCCCTTCCGAAGAAGAGGCTATTCGCTTAGGTTTGGTATAATAGCTTAACATTAGTTAACCAATAGCTTGAGTAGAGAACCTGTTTATTTTTTAGTCAATTAAACGGTATCCAACGGTTACTGCGAAAGTTGGAAGTACGAAGGTTTCCCCTAGAAGAGTTTGTCTACCAACTCCAACCTCACCAGCTATTGTCAACTTATCTATCAATACTTTTTTACCAATCATCACGTTAGTGTTTGCACCGTAATCGCCGAACTCGTAGAATCTGGAACGATGTCTTGCCGTCACATAGAGTCCCTCTAAAGATTGAAGAGGAGCTTTTTTTAGTAGTTCTCTTCTTGTGATAGTACTCTCTGGCGTAAAATACTTTCGTGCTCCAATCATAAAGGTACTAAGGGAAGCGTCATCAAATGCACTTGTACCAGCACCAACGTCAAATAAAACAGAAGTGTTTTTGCCAGTTTGGATTTCAGCTCCAGCGGTAATAATGCCTTGCAATAGGGATATTGGTCTAGTATGAACTTCTAACACATTTCTCTTCACCTGTCCGTTCATTGTAAATACTAATAAACAGAAAGCTATTGTTGTAAGTACTTGAATCTTCATTTGGTCTAAGGATTTAGTTAATTCAAATTCAAGAATAAAACAATGTATTAATAATCGGTTCAATAATAGTTCTCAAAACACAACACTTGTACCGTGATAACCGCCGTTTTACAATTTATTTAAACAGTATTGTTTCAAATATGAGACACAACATTCGTGCTGCTACAATTGTAGATAGTAATTTCATATAATTTACTGGTCAATTGCTTCTACATTTTGGGAATTCCTCCTCCCAATATTTTCATTGTACATATTTTCGGTATTGATTCTACTTTCATCATCTGTCAAAAAAACTTTTAAATCTGAAAGAGCGGCTTGGTTGACTAAATAAATATTAATGCAGTCAATATCCCTTCCATCTTGACGATTACGAATATACCAGTGTCCTTCAACGTTTCGTGCGTGATGTATAGATTTTGTAGGTAAAACCACAACATTTGCATTCCATTCCAGACTCGTAAAAAAAACTTTGATATCTGCTTCCCATTCGTGCTCAACCACGTTGATTACTTGTGCATTTAACCAGAAAGGTGTTGTGATAAAAAATATAAGTGTCTTGAGCTTCATCAGGGGTATTGCTTGTAGTAAAATTATAGAATCTCTAATAAATTCTTGTTTCATTCTGACTTTACAACCTTGGCAAGTCCTCAACATCCAGCTGCTTTACTTCTAATCCCCTTAAATAGGTAAGCGATACTTTCATCGCTATGTCCAATTACCTTCTGTAGCTTGATCAGAGAGCCTGTTTTTTCAAAGACTTTAATTGCACCTGTGTGACGGAAGGGGTAGAGGCTCTTTTTATTAAAAGGTAGGCTTAATTCAATGAGTTTTTATCAAGAACCTTGTAACCTAACGTTAAAGTAAAATAAGGCGAAACTCTATTTACTGAAGGACTGTCAAATGCATTGCCACTAGCCTCATAGATGTAAAAATCTTGATTTTGTATTCCGATTTCATATGCTACTGTATAATGCCCAGCAGTTGATAGTTTTGAACCAAGCATTAAAGTAATACGACGGCCATACGTTGGTGGATAAGGGTCTGATGGATTTAATCTACTGTAAAACGCACCCGAATCATAGAAACCTGAGCGGTGCTTAATGCTAACAAAGAAGCTAATACCTTCTGGCAATTCTTGAAAGTAATACCGGATTCCTCCCATTACACTTGTTACAGGCCCACCCCATAGAAAATAGCCGATGGAACCGTCTAAGACTACTGAGACACCTTTGTAAGCCTGGAATTCCGTTCCTATGTTGATTGACCCAACTAGATAATGAAGTGGCCTAGTATTAATTTCTATCCCCCTTTTTGAACCGCTAAAGTTAAGATTACCGGCATTACCTAATACTAATGACCCTGTAGACCACTTAAAATCTAAATCAGGATGAGACTCTACAAACTTATCTGCCTGGGTAGATTTAAAAAGATATTTCTTCTTGTATGGGTCAAAAGCATTCCCTTCAAAAAACCCAATAGTATCAGTTCCAACAGTAAGAGGTAGGTAGGTTTTCTGGGCGGTTAATGTCATTGAAAATAACATCAAAGCAGCTGTTATGAGTAATCTATTGAGTATCATCAGAGTTGGTTTTGTTTATACTTACAGAAAAGATAACGAGAATATAATTTCTTCCTAACTAATATAATCTCACTTTTAGATACATATACCTTCTGTATCCACTAATAATTGGTTCTACAAGGATTTTTTGTCTCAGTAACGAGAATAGTTACAGCTCTGGCAAGTCCTCAACATCCAACTGCTTCACTTCTAATCCTCTCAAATAGGTAAGGGATACTTTCATATCGCTATGTCTCATTACTCGCTGTAGGGAAACAAAAAAGCCCCTTCCGAAGAAGAGGCTGTTCGCTTAGGTTTGATATAACAGCTTAACATTAGTCTAACCAAGACAGCTACAAAGAACACTCTTGTTAATTATTAAACATAATAAGACTTTGGTATAGCCAACATAAATAGATACTAATACCTAATCACAACTCTGGCAAGTCCTCAACATCCAACTGCTTCACCTCTAAACCCCTTAAATAGGTGAGTGATACTTTCATATCACTATGACCCATTACCTGCTGTAGCTTGAGTAGAGAGCCTGTTTGTTAGCAACTATTACTTACTCACAATACTTGGAGAACTGATTCCATAGTCGGTATTTCATCCATAAAAAAGCCCCTTCCGAAGAAGAGGCTCATATATTATTAAGTCTATTTATCCTTTAAGGACAAGTACCCCATACTGGGTGGTTGGCTGTTGATGCGCTGAGTGAGAAATTATTAGGCATAGTTGTAAATTGACTCACACACCATTGAGTCAAGTCTTGGTTAAAGGAACCTGCTGCAAAAAACATACCGCCCATATCAGTTACATTACTAACATCCCAGTTACCTATATTCTGGTTAAATGACGATGCATACCAAAACATAGAATTCATAAAAGTCACATTACTAACATCCCAATTGCCAATGTCTTGGTTGAATGACTCTGCATAATCAAACATAATACTCATATCAGTTACATTACTCACATCCCAATTACCGATGTCTTGGTTGAATGACTGTGCACCTTCAAACATAAAACTCATATTAGTCACATTACTAACATCCCAAGAACTTATATTCTGATTGGAGATATAAGCTCCTTGAAAAAGAAATGACATATCCACAATCTTTGAGGTGCAGTACTTCGTTAAGTCAACATCATCTTCAATAGCACGTGTTAACGCTGCATTATCAGCTACTTTATATCTAATTCCATCCAAAAGGAATGATTCACCAGCGGTATAATTATCACATTCAAGACAACCACGACTATTGTATTGAGCATTACCAGAATTCTCAGTGTCTGTTTTGTCGCAACTAATTATTGCAAGTAATGGTAAAAGGAAAAGGAATTTCTTCATAGGTGTATTACTGATTAGATGATTCCGCAGCTTTTACTTTCTTTTACTATTTTTAAGGGGAAATCCATAGCCAATCCTTATTGCAGCTCGGTCCATATTTGATTTGTAATTGGAGTTTATCTGCGCTCCGATAAGTACATTTCTGTAAGCTAAATCTAGGCTGAAGTATGGATTGAAAAAAGTACCAACGGAATATTCGTTTACGGGCGAGTCAAATGCGATATAATCCCACGTCAAGACTTCCCAATCTTGACCAATAGAATATCCGAAACCTGGTATGACTTGAAAAAGTCTATTTGAAAAAGTGTACGAAATTCCTGCATTTATAACAGTCCCTCTTGCCTGGTACAGACCTTCATAGTGACCCGCTCCAAACCATAGATTACCATCGGAATCAATCAAATCTGTACCATCGTAATAAACTAATCCTAGATCTTCATATGACTTAAAGTTAAGATTTACTGACGCTCCAGCATTAATATTTATTCCTCCTCTGATCGGGTAATGAGCGGCGACTTCAAGCCAATCGTTTTGTTGATATTGTAAAGCAGATGCTGCATCGCCCGAAGCCCAAGCTCTGTTAACGCCCTGAGTCCAACCCAAATAAACAAAAACCTCGTTCTCGTTCTTAGGAATCGTAAATGATGAGGTCGGCACTTCTAATCCAATACCTGGGTGTAACTGATCTATTCCTATTTTATTCAACTTATCTGCAACTTTAGTGAATTCCTTATCTCTTATTCTGAGACACCCATTTTTTGATAAAGCAATTCTTGAAAATGCTTTGTACGAGACTACGCAGAGACCTGTTCCCGCAGCTAACATAGGAATACCTATTTCAGGGACCTCAAAAACTGATAAAACGCCCCCCCAAAAAACCGAAAAGCCACCAGCGAATGTACCGGCAGCACCACCAATAAAGTTAAGGGTGTTAATCCCACCACGGAGGTATGGATTCTTGTGCATTTCGTCAAAATTAATCCCTCTGCGAACATTACCTTTTCCAGCTTTATGTAATTCAGTTAAATTATAAATCTGTTCCACTGACAGTTGCTCTCCATTCTGAGTGAAGGTGCCATTATCGTACTCCACATAGTCTTGGCTGAAAGCAGAGACTGATATCAGTACTGCTGCAATTGTAGTTAGTAGCTTCATAGGTGTATTACTGATTAGATGATTGGATAGCTTGATTTATTTTATCTGCTACTTTTTTGAATTGTCTATCCCTTCTTGGGAGACACATTTCTTGGTATTGAACAACTCTAGAAAATGCTTTATACGAGACTACGCAGAGACCTGTTCCTGCCCCTAAGAAAAGAGCACCAAGTCTTAAATAATAAGGCTCTGAATCATATGCGCCAACAAACATACCGAGAACACCACTATAGACTCCAGTAACTCCATAAATACCAGTTGCAGCACCACCTAATAAGTTAAGGGTGTTATTCCTACTTCGGATGTATGGATTCTTGTGCATAAAATCAAACCTATTCCCTCTACGAAAATTCCCCCTTCCAGCTTGATGTAGTAGAGTTAAATCATTAATCTGTTCCAAGGACAATTCTTCTCCATTCTGAGTGAAGGTAAAGTCATTGTACTCCACATAGTCTTGGCTAGAAGAATTCCATTTTAATTTTAGTTCGTAAGTCTGTTCATTCGTAGACCACTCAAAATCTAAATCAGGATGAGACTCTACAAACTTATCTGCCTGGGTAGATTTAAAAAGATATTTCTTCTTGTATGGGTCAAAAGCATTCCCTTCAAAAAACCCAATAGTATCAGTCCCAACAGTAAGAGGTAGGTAGGTTTTCTGGGCGGTTAATGTCATTGAAAATAACATCAAAGCAGCTGTTATGAGTAATCTATTTAGTATCATCAGAGTTGGTTTATACTTACAGAAAAGATAATGAGAATATAATTTCTTCCTAACTAATATAGTCTCACTTTTAGATACATATACCTTCTGTATCAATAATTAATTCTACAAGGATTTTTTGTCTCAGTAACGAGAATAGTTACAACTCAGGTAAGTCCTCTACATCCAGCTGCTTCACTTCTAATCCTCGCAGGTAGGTAAGTGATACTTTCATATCACTATGTCCCATTACTTGCTGTAGCTTGAGTAGAGAGCCTGTCTTTTCAAATACTTTGATGGCTCCTGTATGCCTAAAGGAATAGAGTGTTTGCTCTGATTTAATTGTGGCTGATTGTCTTTTAAACTTTGTCCACAGCCCTTTGAAGTAGTCCTCCTGGTGTTCTTTATTTTCCAGCGAGAAGAGGTTTACATCTAACCCAACAGCTTTGTCCGCCCTACGTTGTATTTCATCTCTAACTATCTGGGGGACTGGTAGTATTCTGTTCCTCTTGCTCTTCACTCTGTCACCGCTTAGACTCAGGACGGTGTAGTCTGTATTGAAGTCTGAGAACCGTAAACATCTAATTTCCCTGTGAGGTCTGAGCAGAAGAGAGTAGGTTATCAACCCACACAAGTACAGATTTTCATTGAACGCTCGCATTTCCTTGAGTACTGCCTTTACGTCCTTAAACGGCTTGTGCAGCTGCTGTGTGGGCCTAGGCAGCCTTATCTTACTGAAGTTAAGATGAACACCATAATTCTCAGATTCTTCCTTTAGAAGTGCTGACATATTTAGCTTAATGTTCAGCATACTCTTGGAGGATACTTTCAAACTGAATATGAACCTTCTTATGAGTTCTATTTCCAACTCCTTGATGGTTTGTGTCGTTAGGTTATTTAGGTGTATGAAGCTAGACCAGAGGCGGTATACCCGTTTTAAGTCTCTCTTGTACGAGTTGGAGTATTCCATCCCAAGCTTTCTCTCAAGGGCATTCTTTGTAACCTCAAGTAGAGTAGGAGTAGTGTGTACAGGTTTACTTTCCTTAACTGTGGGCCTCCATCCCTTCGTGATTTCTATTTGGAAGGCTGTACAGAGCAGTTTAGCCTTTGCTAGACGCTCGTTTATACTGAAAGAATTTGGCCTAAGGTCAAGATCTATGTCTCTGCCACTGGTGTAGCGATACCTTACATCATTGTACCAAATGGTAACAAGATATTGGTCAGCTCTTTTTGATGTAACGCTTGGGGTGAGTTCAGTTCTAGATTTCATTATGACACCTTTAATGTCATCGGGGTTATTAGACAAAGCAATAGTAATCTAAAACGCTGTTTACTAGCTGGTTGAAAAAGGAACGAACCCTCGGTCGTATGATTCATAACTCGGAGGTCGAGGGATCGTGCCCCTCTCTCGCTACAAGACCCCAATTCGGAAGAGTTGGGGTTTACTGTTGATAATCTAACCCCCATGGGGGGAGTGAGTAAATAACAACGTGGGCAAAGCTGAAAATTGCTTAATAAGAGAAACTACATCCTTATCTATAGATTCAGCAAGCTCTGAATTTCATCAAATTTCTATTTAAAAGCGCGGTTAGATTAAAGTTTCCAAGTACCCCCGTAAGTATAATTAGGATTGTCTTTTTTAACCTCTACTAGACACTCTTTACAGACAAAAACCCATTCTTTAGGTAATGCATATTGTATCCGGTACATCGTAGGAAAATCTACTTTACAAATTGCACAATGTTTAATGCGTTGTCTCATACTGTCCTAAAGTTACTGGTAACTTAACTAAACCTTTTTTTCTATACTTAATATAGTAACGTGTGAATAGTTCGTTGATAATACACCATCTCAAAAATTGGCTTTGTGTTTTGAAATGAATAATTTTAAGCGCATGAGTTTATCACACCGCCCCCGAGTGGGAGAGGGGGACTAAATCACTAAGCGAGCAACGTTAAATCTAATAAAAGAGATAAAACTGTATCCGATTCTAAAGAGGGTGTTTAATCAATAGAAAAGCCCCCAGATTTACTAAGGGCTTAACTATCGTTAAATAGAAAAAAGTAGGTGCCGTATACTTAAGAAACCCATTTAAGTGGATTTAGTATTGTTTAATTTTTTAATATTTTTTAAATTCTTTTTAAATATTCTTTTAGATTGGAATACCCCAAAATATAATTTAATTTTTTCAAAAAAGCTGAATTTGTGGGTTTCGGTTAAGATTGTGAATGTAAGTAATGTTTTATCCCCTACAGATTCATATAATTGTTCAGTATATAATAAAGGGGGATTTAATTTAAAATTCTTAAAATTATAACAATACAAAAGCCTCTTTTCATTGGGGATTACCTCTAATATTTTCTCATCCCATTGTTTTTTATTTACAATACACCGCCTAATGGAACCCACTTGACCATCTTTAAAGCGGGTGGGGTTTAGTGTATAAATAGTATCTACATAAGAGGACCATTCTTGACTATTATTTGAATTACCTAAATATTGAAATATTTGACTTTTAGGTGCATCTATTAGAATACTTACTCTAACTAATTCTTGGGAAAAAATAGATAAAGGAAGGAGTATTATTACAATTGAAAATAATAATTTCTTCATATTAAAAGCAAAATAAATACTATTGACTTTAGGGAACGGATACCTTTTTTAAAATCGGGATAGTAATAAATGTAAAAAAAATGATTTCACTTCCAGTATATAAGTACAACCTACTGCTTCTTTTCGTTTGCAGCTTTTTTCATAGCCTCTCCTATTTGATTACTTGCACTAAAGCTAGCAACCATATTATTGAGCATTTCACTACCTGCCTGTGGAGAGTTTGGCAAGAGAATTAAGTTAGAGTTTGTCTCGCTTCCAATTGACTGTAGCGTATCGTAATGTTGTGTAACAACTATTAGCGCTGAGGCTTCTTGGGAGTTAATTCCAACCTTGTTTAAAACTTCTACAGATTCTTCTAAGCCGCGGGCAATCTCTCTTCTTTGGTCTGCAATTCCTTGACCCTGCAACCGCTTGCTTTCTGCCTCAGCTTTTGCTTTCTCTACTATAAGAATCCTTGCAGCATCACCCTCAAACTGTGCTGCAACTTTTTCTCTTTCAGAAGCGTTAATTCTGTTCATTGCCTCCTTTACCTGAGCGTCTGGGT